>Ga0315314_1000125_pt1 | contig 101882 bp, 84 predicted proteins | sample TDP9_MG_FD_203631 | JGI IMG/M metagenome (GOLD analysis project Ga0315314, IMG submission 203631) | Freshwater sediment microbial communities from Lake Towuti, South Sulawesi, Indonesia - TDP9 | ecosystem: Environmental > Aquatic > Freshwater > Lake > Sediment | place: Indonesia: South Sulawesi...
ATCTTGCGTCCATTATTCGGGTCTCAGTCCATGGCATAATCTGCCTCCTTTCGGAGGCAATCATAAACCAAAAACTGTTACCCATGTAGCCGGTTTATTCTGTAACCTATCTTACCGGTTTGTACCGCTAAAGCCCACCCTACGGCTTGACGCCCTCCACAGGATGCCTTACGGCAGAGCTTCGGGTTTCCAAGGCTTGCCCGCCAATCAGCGTGGCGGGCAAGCATCGATACAAACATCGACAACCCTAAACGAAAAAGATGGTTTCTGAAGGCAGAATCTGCCAAAACGGCTGCGTCGCCCGTAAAAGCGCCAGTGTTCTTTTTATAATCTCAGTCTTTGAATTTTCTCATCCACTTCGGCCAATCCCCCGGCTCGACGCCGCCGGCTTTGGTCCAAGGACCAGCCGTGTTGAACCATCGATGCCATTTCAAAGTCCACAACTCCTTTAGTCCGACCTTTCTAACAGACCTATCCATAAAAAGGCTGTTTATAAACCCATCATGGCGGTCAATGCAGAAATACTGCATCGCGCTATGGTGCTCATCCCAACCTACCGGGCTTCTCGGCGGATAACCCTCATCTTCCAAAGGTCGGTCTAAGTAGTGCGGACGGGCACCCCTCCAAACGCAATCCAGGAACACCGGCACATTACTTGCATCCCCAACATCGCAAGTCCTCCATCGGCAGTCCAGGTTGAAGGGGGTCAACTGGTCATCCATAACCCAGTCATTCAGGCCGTAGCTGCAGAAAAGCTTAGGCTCCAACAACAACCATGCGTGAAATTTTGTGCCACCCCCTATGTACTTCAACACCCAGAAACGTTTTTTGGTGGCACTATCAAGAACAGTGTCCGGGGGGATTTGATTAGGATTCTCGATGTAGTGCTTAGTGGCCATTGGGCATAAGAAAAGCGAGTCTTTACAGCCGTCGTAATAAGGTTGCATCGGCTCTATCCAGGTATCACCTTGCGTTGACATAAAGAACCTGCCGTCGTTATTAGCCGTGTACATCGAAAACATAAGACCCCATTGGTATAAATTGGATTGACAGGCAACTGCTTTCGCCCGTCTTTTGACCAGATGCAGTGTCGGCAGCAATATCGCGAGCAATAATGCAATGATGGAAATTACCACCAAAAGCTCTATTAACGTAAACCCCGTTATGACCAAAGGGCATCCCTTCGGGAGAAATCTTCCCCTTACCCTATCGGGGGCTCTTGCTTCTAACCGGATAAAAGCGTTTCGTTTGCACATGTCGGTTCTGCTGCTCTTTCAAAGAAGGCATTTTCACCCGCCCCTCGAAGGGGCGGGGTTCAAATCGAGAATTCTCGCCCCGTCCCGTCTTTGCCGCAAGGCGTCCGTCTATTCTGCCGGACTGCGGACGACGGGCTGGCTCGCCAGAGACGATGAGTTTCGCTGACATTACTATTTACCGTAATTATAACACGCTGAGCCGTGGTAACACAATCTATTAGCGAGAAATTTCTGAACCCCGCACCAATTAGACCGGAGCAAACATTTAATATCCAGTGGGAGACAAAAATTCATCTCATGCAGCCAATTGGTGCGGGGTCGGCTTACACTCCCAGGTCAAGGGAAAAGAGAACAAAGAAACAGGGCTCTGAACCATCAGGCCAGAGCCCTTTGCAATTGGCTTTTGTCTATAATTGTCCGCAGAATGCCTTTCGGCATTAGCCTAAATCTTTGTTTAAGCTGCCGTGGCAGGGTCTTCTCCGCCTGCGGCGGATGACAAGGCAAACCCCGCCATAGTGATGGCGGGGTTAAGCGTTAGCCCTGCCACCACTGTGGCAGGGTTGTTCTTACAATGACCGCCGTCTTCGCAGCCAGCCTACAAAGCAGATACCAATTCCACTTAATACGACAGCACCAGGAGCAGGTATCGGTACATAAGTAACTGTAAGCGCGGATGATTTTAAGGTTACCGCCCAGAAGTCCTGATTGTGCGTCGAATCAATATCCATAAATATTCTGATAGTCCCATCCATCAAGTCGGCAAAGGTCGAAGCAGGAAGAGTAAGGGTTGTTGTATTCCAAACATCATCCATGTCGTTCAGGCTTCCTAAAGAGATACCGGTGGAATCTGTTCCAACGTATATCTCATCAATTTCGGGAAACGGTTCAGGGTCCACGTCCCATGCTTCAATCGCTAATGCTGCAGAAATTATCGAGACGGGCGCCGGTTCAGGCGGGCTAAAGGTGTGAGTCCAGCCCCAGTCTTCATCCCAGTAACGGTACCACGGTGCACTTTCCCGCCTCGGGTCTGTATCAGCATAGGGAAAGAAATAAGTCCCGGCCTGCCCATCGCTGGAATCAATAATGTCCGTAACCGTTATACTTGCATTTGCAGAGTTGTTGACGACCAGCATCAGAGCTGCAAAAACGCAGATTGCGATTAAATTTCTCATAATCCTGTCCTTTCACAGGGTGTGTATCCCAAGTTGCTCTAAAAAGCCCTGCGTCTTTTCAGCCAGCCGACAATTCCCACACCAACAGAACTCAGCAAGATAGCACCCGGAGCGGGTATGGCATCAAACTGTAAGTCGTCGATTGCAAAGAAGTCTCCGCTAATCACGAAACGTGAAATATCATAGGCACTTCTGGTTATCACCGCATAGACATTAGCACCCGCGACTGCTGTGTGTGATTCGAGGAGACTGCCGCCACTATCATAAACGCTTAAAGTCTCGGAGCCTCCCATGCTGTTCGCAATGCCAATTCCGACCATGCTGGCAGGTAAGGCCAAGTCAATCTGAATAGTACCGTCCCATCCCGAAGGTATGCCGCCAGAGCCACGTTCACCGTTTGAACCTGTCCCTACGTAACAGGGTGCACTTTGCGTGCTGTTATATCGTCCAAAAAATCCTAAGCCTTCCAACTCCACAATTGAGGTAACTCCCAAATATACATAATCGTTTGCCAAAACAGGAGTCCCAACTGCCTTATCATCAAAATTTACCAATGTCCCGAAGATAGGCGAAAGACTGGGACTGGGTGTACCATAACTTATAGAGGCATTAACTACTGGAGTACACAGAGTGAAGATAAGTCCTACTACACAAATTGCAATTAACCTTCTCATAGTCCTGTCCTTTCAAAAAGTGTGTATCATAAAGTTGTTTTAAAAAGCCCTGCGCCTTTTCAGCCAGCCGACAATTCCTACACCAATGCTACCCAACAAAATAGCTCCAGGTGCGGGAATGCAGATGGTATCCACGTGAATCCAATCCAAGGCAGCAGGAATAGGCTGCCCGGCTTGGTCCATTATCGAAGCAATTTGAAAGTTGATATCTTCCCAATGCGGATTCGGATAGATACGGAACCCCCATTCAGCTACCTGACTGGGCCCACCTGGCCCAAGACTGACTATCTCATAATCTTGGGGGTCGAGACCATCATGTGCTCCAGCCGTCCAACCTTGAAGCGTACCCTTATATCCGACATCAATCCAAATTTCCTTAAACTCGTTTGGAAACTCGTAGTTCTCTATCTTTAAGGTAACATAAATCATCTCAGCATCGTAGAACACGCCAGACTCCCACATACCGTTCATAGAGGTGGTGATGATAGCTTGTGCGGTCGAAGGATTTACTAACTCCTCAGGAGTGAACGTCCACGTGGGTGGCCCTGATGTAACCATTTCTGCGGCTGTGAAATCAAAGGCCTGATGGGTAGCGCCGGGTGCATTTTCATCCCACCATCCGAGGTGAGGAGATGGACCAATAGGAGTTGCGTTGCCCAGAGCCGTTGTGGCCATTAAAGCTAATACTGCAGATGTTAATAATACTCGTTTCATTTTAATTTCTCCTTAAGTGCATAAAAATTACAAATGTATTAAGTAATAATTACATCAACCTCCAACCTAAAGGGCTCGCGTGCTACAACCCCCATATAGAAAGGAGGTTACAATTATCGGGTCGGGATTAGGCGGGCCGCGGGCCAGTTGAGCAAAAGAATATGCCGGCGAAAAATGAATATACTGCTCAGCTCCGGGAGCCGGACAGATAACCGCAGGCTTCAGTAAGGATGAAAAGTGAGTTATTGCGAATCGGGAAGTCCCGTCGTTGCTCCTGGTTCGCACAGAGACCATACACTTACGCGATGCAATAAGATTGCTTCGCTGCGCTTGCAATGACGAAGACAAAAGAGACGCTGGTAACGGCAACGACATCGTGCTGGCCGGTATCGCAGCTAAATGGTGAAGCAGTCCAATATATTGTGTGCCTTCGATGTCACTACGCAAACGACGGCGATATTCGACCTGATACAAACAGGCAGTATTATCGGGTGATTTTTGCTGAATGTGGTTTTTGGAGCTCATACAGGCAGCTAATTGAGGAATGGCTTGAATACCAGTCTGTCCTGCCCACAGCAGACCGGCCAGTGCTGCCAGCCAGACCCTGCGGTCCTTGAACAATGAAACATAAAGGAATCCGCTCAAGACCATGAAAAACGCAGCAGGTGCGGGTGGCAAAATCTTTATCTTCGCGCCAACAGATGCCGAGTCTGTGAAGTCAGCGGGTGGCTTTAGAAGCTCCACGCCGATATTGGCCAGGTGAGCATTGGAAGGCTCGATAATCTGGCTTGTTTCAGATAGACAGCAGACATGCGCATCTGTAGCTGGTAATATAGCAGCAACAAAGCTCTTATCACAATCGCTCTTTGTTGGTACAGCGCTTGCAACTGTGGTCGCAACAAGCGACAGCAATATAATCAGCAATTTATTATTTTTACCTGGGATTATTTTCCCCCCCTCCGGCGTAAAGACCGCTATACTAACCTAATAGTGAGCCCCCCTCCTTTGAAGGACATACTCGCTTATAGTGAATTATTTTATCAAATTCCAAATCAAATGTCCAGAAAAAAATCTGAAAAAGGAGGGTTTTGCAAAACAATCTGCATTTTTGAGCAAGCCCGTTAGTAATTACGGATTGCGGCAAGGCTTGTATTTTCCCTTACAGGCAGGATTGACTTGTCTTGGTCTGACTAAAACGCAGCCTTTTTTCAGAAATTGACTTGAAGTGAAAAGGCTAATTTGTTATAAAATATTTTGTGTGTGCTCGGTAGATTTTGACCTTCGGGCCAAAAAAATACTTGCAGCTTTCTGAGAGAGGAGTTATAGTATAAAGCATAGAACCGCAACGAGGATTTTGCCCTTTGCAGTGAGGATTTTTACATTTCAATTAACGGCCCATACTGGGCCTTTGAAGGAAGGAGGTAATAGGAAAAATTTATCCTGGACAGACCTAAAATGTAGTGAAGGTGAAAATTATTATCGGTCGTTTTATTTAAACTTGTTTGAGACAGGCACAAAGCAAGAATTAAGAAGTCAGAAGCCGGAAGTTAGAATTGAAAATTATCGTATATCCTACATTTTGTTTTCTGTATTCTGTTTTTTGTATTCGATGCTTGTCGAAGACAAGGAGTGTTTTGGTGTGTGGCCAAAGCACAATAAGTCATTAATCTAATTTTTTTTAAAGAAGGAGGATTATTATGTGTAAGAAACTTATTTATTTAATTCCTTTTATTTTGGCGCTAATCGCGGCGAGTAATGTTCAGGCAGAGCCCTTTAGCTTAGGAGCGACGGATGATGCACATATCGGCAAAGATGCGGACTTAGGGCTGACCGGAAACGCAAACTTGCCGGAGCTGCAAATACACAACGTTGAGGGCAGCCGCCGGGTAACATTGATTAGCTACAATATCTCGGAGCTTAAAGGCGGGCGCAAATTTATCGCAAATGCGAGTTTCAGCAACTACGGTCAGAATGCTGGTTTGGTAAACGTTTACGGGATTATTGAGGGCCTGGATGATAACATCGATGAGACCACAATCACCTGGAATACCGCTCCCGGTGTTTTTAAGAGCAGCCGCAATCCCGCTATTGGAGCGCCGGTTGCCTTAGTAATGACAGACCTGACCGGCCCGTTGTTGACCTTCACTGCGCCTGAGCCGGGGGTAAGAGCGTCAACCGGCACAAGCCAGGCCTTAGATGATTTCCTCAACAGCGACACGGATGGGATTGTAGCGTTTCTGTTTGCGCCGGCTGAAGAAGGCACTCAAGCAACCATTCAATCAAAAGAGCACGAGTCCGGCGGTACATTACTCGAGGGCCAGGTTATAACACCTAAAGGCTTTAATATCATCTGGGTCTCCTACCACGGAGCGGATGATGCGCCTTCGTCCGCTGCGGCTGCTGCCGGCTTCACCGAGGCGCCCGATAAGGGGTACACCGACTTGCTGAAGTTCAACGGCTACAACGTAATGCGCTATATCACGACGGGCACTCCCGACGTGAGCGTGCTCAATGCGGCGGACCTGGTGATAATCGGTCGCTCAGCCGCCAGCAGCCATTACCAGAACGACGCGGCCACGACGTGGAACGCCACGGTTACTGCTCCTATGATTATCACGTGCGGCTACAAGCTGCGGAGCAGCCGCTTGGGCTTCACCACCGGTACGAACATGCCGGACACCACAGGGGACATCACGCTGACTGTCAGCGACCCGACCCACCCGATCTTCGCGGGAATCCCGCTGACCAACGGCACTATGGACAATCCGTATGCCGGCGTTGTCATCTATCCCACCGACGGAACAACTGTGGCGCGTGGCATCTCGATCAATACCGATCCGGTGAACGCCGAAGGGACAGTTTTGGCCACGATTTCAGAAGCGGGCAACGGTCCTGTTGGGGGCATGGTTATCGCAGAATGGCAGGCTGGGGCCACGTTGACGCACGCCGGCGGGGCCGGAACGGATACGCTGGCCGGTCATAGGCTGGTATTCCTGACCGGCAGTCGCGAGACTGATGGCATAAGCTCAGAAACGGCGGGTATCTATGATTTGTACGCAGATGGCGCACAGATGTTCCTCAATGCGGTCGCTTATATGCTCGGCATCTCCGAGCTGGAGCCGGTTAATCCGGGTACCAATGGTCTGGTGGCTCATTACGCATTTGAGAACGATGCAAATGATAGTTCCGGCAACAATTTTCACGGTACTGTGGTTGGCGACCCGGTCTTTGTCGAAGGGCCGGCTGGCTATGGTATGGCGCTGGACTTTGACGGCGACGGGGACTACGTGGACTGCGGGAACAACGCGGCATTCAGCGTTACCGACGCTATCACCATTTCAGTGTGGATTAACATGAGGGCGATTGCCGGCGACTGGCGGGCAATCATCGCTAAGGGCGACAGCGCCTGGAGAATCTCTACCAACGCGAGCACCCAAGGTATGCACTTTGGATTCACCGGTTCGAGCCGGAACTACCAGCGGGTGGACTCGGCAACCCAGGTGCCCTTCAACGAATGGCATCACATCTGTGCAACATACGATATCACGGTTGGCGGCCACATCTATATCGATGGAATCGAAGATGGCGAAAACCCTGAGACATTGGGAATCACCACCAATAACAGCAACCTGTACATCGGCAATAACTCTGATAACCCAGACCGCTTCTGGGACGGCCTCATTGATGAGGTCGCGATATACAACAGGGCTGTGTCTGAGGCTGAGGTTCTTTACCTTGCCGGTAAACGGACGACACCGGTTGACCCCGGCAGTGCGGGTCTTTTAGCTTGGTGGCCGTGTGATGAAGGGGAAGGTACCGTTGTGGGTGATGCTTCCGGCAACGGCCACGACGGGGTATTCGTAAATGGCGATCCTGCTTGGGTTGAGGGTATCCACGGCAGCGCTGTGGAACTGGTCGGACCCACTTTGATCGAAGTCCCCCCTCTGAATGTTGAGCTTACGGAAGCCACGATGGCGGGATGGATTAAGCCGTACGGTCCACAGCCTGACTGGTCCTCGTTCATTATGACCCGCACACCTGGTCTTGCAACCGGCTTCAACGTACTCGGTTATCAGCTGGCCTATCACTGGAATGATACTTCAGACTCGTGGAGCTTCCGTGGAGGCGACATGATCGCGGAGGATGATTGGACCTTTGCCGCCGTGACGATCGAGCCTGATAAGGCAACGTTCTATGTCAATGGTGAGGCAGGATCCGTCAATGAGATTACTCATGGCCCCTGCTTGTGGAACAGTAACGTCTATCTGGGTGGTGATGGCAATGCTAATTGGATCGCGCGCAGAATGAATGGTGCCCTGGATGATGTTCTTATCTACGACAGGGCTTTGTCTGCTGGTGAGATTCGCTACCTTGCCGGTTTTCGGCCAATGGTTGACCCAGGCACCGATGCTCTGGTTGCATACTATCCGCTGGATAACGATGTGCTTGATGGTTCCGGTAACGGCAACGATGGTACTATTTTTGGCAACCCAACCTTTGTCGAAGGTGTGGATGGAATGGCGCTGAAATTTGATGGTGCCGGCGACTATGTGGACTGTGGGAGCAACCCCATTTTGGCTATTACAGACGCAGTTTCGATATCGGCGTGGATCAAAGTTGCCGCTCAGGGTCTTGACCACAAGATTGGAGGAAACCAGGATGGCACCAATGGCGGCTACAAGATGACCGTGTTCAACAACAACAGGGTTGAATTTGAAATTCGGACTGCCACTAACTCGGCCGTTCTCAACAGAAATGTTGCAGGTGGGACGGAAATCGAGGTGGATGTCTGGTATCACGTTGCCGGTGTCTATTCTCTCGAGGATGGCTACATCAGGACATACGTCAATGGAGAGCTGGACAGGGAATTACTTACAACTCAGGCGCTTGGCGCTTCACCAGGAACTTTTAAGATTGGTTGTGAGCCCTTCTCGACCGGCCAGTACAATTTCAACGGTGTAATGGATGACATTCGTGTCTATAACAAGGCTTTGTCTGAGGCTGAGGTTCGTTACCTTGCTAACAAATAATTAGTAACATCGCCGTTCTTGATTGAGGAAGCCCTGAATCAGGACGGGATGGCTGCTCTGAAGGGCTTTGCTCTTTGGACAGAGAAGCAGGCTTAATGTTGTGAGGTAGTCGTAGCCGTAAAGTGTAGCCGTAAGGGCAAAGATATGGTTACTGTTTAAAATCATATCGGGGCCTATACCGGTTCGGTATAGGCCCCTTTTTTAATTGGCTCTTGACTATTTTGGAGAATGCACCGCCCTGTAAAGAACGAATTTACGATTTTATTTGAGGGTGTCGAAAAGAGATGAATCCCGCCCATCGAAGACGAGACGGGATGAATAATTCGAGAGATTTTCCTTGACAGGATAGATGTCGATTCAGTATAAATAATCTTGAATAAGCTTGTACTATCAGATTATAGCCATCTAATGTGTAGAATCCTCATAGTTTTTCGGATAGAAGAGGAATTATTGTGTACTATGCGAGGCACAGGGTTTTAAGTGAGAACTTCATACTTCGCAATAAATGATACTTTGCACTTCTATTAACCTATATTCAATTTTTGAAGGAGGATTGTTATGTTAGAGAAAAAATTAGTAAGGTCCTTATTTTGTCTGTTGGTAGCACTTTATTTTTCAGCCACTGGTGCTATGGGGGCCAATATTTTATTCATCTCGTCGCTGAATTACAACGCGCCCGTCGGCGACGATCAGAACATGTCAGGGGACGATGCACTTAAAGCCTTCCTGGAAGGCCTTGGACACACGGTAACGTATTTTGATGACGACGAGAGCGAAGCGGATACCGAGGCTGCCGCTATTGCAGCGGATTTGGTCTTTATTTCCGAAACGGTAGGCTCCGGCGGAATTAGGAACGAAATCACAGAAATAGAAGTTCCAATGGTCATTACCGAGGCCTGGGCCTGGGACGAGATGGGTTTGACAGAAGGTGGCGGCACAGGCATCGACGTGGCCACTACAGACATAGAAATCGTCGAACCCAGGCATTTTCTGGCCGCCGGTCTCAGCGGGACCGTGCCCGTTCTCACTAACATTACCGGTCCTGTTAGCGGCACGGCACGCTTTAGCAAGGGTATCGCAGGGGCAGAGGCCACCGTCATTGCGACAGCCACGCTGAGTGACGGCCAGACTTACGACGTTCTTCTCGTTTACGAAAAGGGAGCTGCGCTTGCCCAAGCTCCTGCAGATGGCAGTGACCAGGTAGCAGCAGAGATCCGCGTCTGTCTGGGTTTTGATAGACGATCGTACCCGTTATGGAATGAGAACGCTTATGCACTTTTTGAAGCGGCGATTAACTACGCGCTGGGTATGACAGGACCACTCACGCAGGCCAGGGGCCCCCGCCCGCGTGATGGCGCCATAGATGTGCCACAGGATGCGGTTCTTATCTGGGGACCGGGAGCCTATGCTGATAAGCATGATGTGTACTTCGGAAAGGTTCTCGACGATGTCAAAGAGGCCAGCAGGACCAATCCGCAGGATGTATTGGTCGGCCAAAACCAGGAATATATTACTTATGACCCACCCGGCCTTCTCGAATTCGGCCAGACCTATTACTGGCGGGTCGATGAGCTCAATGATGTGGACCCAAATAGTCCATGGAAAGGCAATGTCTGGAGCTTTACGGTAATCGACCATTTTATCGTGGACGATTTTGAGGACTACAATGACTTTTCACCTAATGAGATATTCAGCACGTGGATAGACGGATACGAGGTCGAGACAAACGGTGCCCTTATAGGTCATGACGCAGATTTTACTAAGGGAGAGCATATTGCTGAGACAACGATTGTCCACTGGGGCAAGCAGTCGATGCCATTTTACTATGACAACAGCGGCCTGGCAAATTATTCAGAGACCGAACGTGCGTTTAGTCCCGCGCAGGATTGGACCAGAGAAGGCGTTGGAATATTGTCGCTGTGGTTCAGAGGCCATCCGCCCTATGTCGGCGGCTTCACAGAAGGACCGGCTGGAACATATACGATGACCGCCTCGGGCGCGGACATCTGGGGCAACTCCGACCAGTTCCACTTCGCCTGGAAGGAGGCCTCCGGCGCCGTCTCGATTTCAGCAAAGGTCGAGAGCGTTGTGAACACAGATCCTTTTGCCAAGGCTGGCGTGATGATTCGTGATACGCTTGAGGCGAACTCGGCCAATGCTGCACTGCTCATTACACCTGAGAACGGAGTCAGATTCCAGTTTCGCAATACCGCAGGCGGTATTACTGACAGGTTTTTCGTAGAGGGCATAACCGCCCCCCGGTGGGTGAAATTAGAACGTACAGTGGGCGGACTTGTCAGGGCCTATTATTCAGCGGACGGTAAGACCTGGACACAGTTGAATTTGACAACCATCGCCATGGATACACCTATGTACGTAGGCTTAGCGCTGACCAGCCATAACACTGCTCTAACTTGTGAGGCCAAGTTCTCCAACGTTACCAGCAATGGTACGGGGCAGTGGGTCAATCAGGACATCGGGATGCTCAGTAATGAGGCTGAGCCGATGTATGTAACCGTGAAAGATGGCAGCGGCAAGGCTGCGACTGTGTATCACGATGACCCCGATGCAGCTCTGATAGACAAATGGACAGAGTGGAATATCGACCTGAAGGAGTTCAGTGATGCCAGCGTTGTTCTGACCGACGTCAGCAAACTGTCTATCGGCTTTGGCGGCGCGGACAATCCGCAGCCTGGCGGCGCGGGTCTGGTGTTCTTTGACGACATTCGGCTGTATCTTCCCCGGATGGCTGATATTCCTATCACCGATGGTCTGGTTGCCTACTATCCGCTGGATGAGTGAAGCGGTAACGCTACTGCAGACGCCTCCGGAAGCGGGCACGACGGCGAGATACAGAGTACGCCGACCCGGATAGACAGCAAGAGCGGCTTTGGCAAGGCACTCTACTTCGACGGTCAAAATCCAGCATCCGGATGCTTCAATGGCGCTGTCGATGAGGTGTATATATTCAACCGGGCTTTGTCCGGCCTTGAGGTTCTTTACCTTGCGAGCAGCAGGAAATAATCGCCGTTCTCTATTGAGATTGCTGCTTTCATATCAGGGTGCTGAGATGGGATATATAAGTCGAGAGATTTTCCTTGACGGAAAAGCGGCTGATTTGGTATAAACTAAAATAGTGAAGCTTGTGCCTGCACAGCCAGGCATCTGTGGATGTGAGGTCATCCCGCGGGCGCAATCCTTATAGTGTTTCAAATAGAGGAGGAAATATTGTGTATTATGCGAGGCATAGGGTTTTAAGTCAGGACTTTGTACTTCGCAATAAAGATATTTTGCACTTCAATTAACAACCTATGTTTATTTTTTGAACCCCGCCCGTCAAAGATTGGACGGGGTGAAAGAGGATTATTATGTTTAAAGAAACGATTTCTTAAAAATTCTTTATTTGGAGGAAAAAATTATGTTAGAGAAAAAATTTGTAAGGGCTTTACTTTGTCTGGTGGCAGCATTTAGTTTTTCAGCTACCGGAGCCATGGGGGCCAATATACTATTTATAGTGAATGCCGACCGAGCCTCCTACCCGAATGACGCTTTGATAGGTGATTTCCTTGAAAGCCTTGGACACACGGTAACGTATTTTGATGACACTGAGAACGAGGCGGATACTGAGGCCGCCGCGGCCGCCGCGGATTTAGTCTGGATTTCCGAATCAATCGGTTCCGGCAACGTTGCCAACGAAATCACAGAAATAGAAGTTCCGATGATTGTCGGGGAGCCTTACTGCTGGGATAATATGGGCATGACAAAAGGTGGCGGTTCAACAAGCGATGTGGCAACTACAGATATAACCATCGTCAGTCCCGGGCATTTTCTGGCCGCAGGTCTTAGTGGAACCGTGCCCGTTCTGACCGATATAACGGGCTCAGCAGGCACGGCCCAATTCGCCAATGGCGACGCAGGGGATGATGCCACCGTCATTGCAACAGCCACCTTAGCTGACGGCCAGACTTATGATGTTATTCTTATTTATGAAAAGGGAGCTGCGCTGGCTGTACCCCCTACAGATGGCAGTGACCAGTTTGCAGCGGATATCCGCATCGGTATGTTCTTTCACTACTACGCACATGATGTATTGAATGAAAATGCTTATGCACTGATGGAAGCGGCTGTTAAATATGTGCTGGGCGTGAAACCTCAGGCCAGAAATCCCGACCCACGCGACCGTTCCCTATATCCGGATACATGGGCGACCCTTAGCTGGGCGCCGGGGGATTTGGCTGTTTCGCATGATGTCTATTTCGGCGACAATTTTGACGATGTGAACAACGGCACAGGCGATACGTTCATAGGCAATCAGACCTCAACGTTTTTGATTGTTGGCTTTCCAGGATTTGCTTTTCCGGACGGCCTTGTTCCGGGCACAACTTACTATTGGCGAATCGATGAGATTAATGAGCAAGACCCAAATAGTCCCTGGAAGGGCAACGTCTGGAGCTTTAAGATTCCTCCCAAGACCGCATATAATCCCAACCCGGCTGATAGTGCAGAGTCGGTAAAACTGGACGCGGAGCTTAGCTGGACGGGAGGTTTCGGTTCAAAATTGCACACCGTCTATTTCGGCGACAATTTTGACGATGTGAACAATGCCACCGGCGGATTCCCACGAGGAACTGCAACCTATACTCCCGGCCCACTTAAATTGGGTAAGACTTACTACTGGCGGGTTGATGAGTTCGATGCTGTCGCCACGTTTAAGGGCGATGTCTGGAGCTTTACTACCGAGGGCGCCGTCGGAAGCCCGAATCCTTCCAATGGTGCTGTGGATGTAAAGCAGACACCGACTCTTACCTGGTCGCCAAGTGTCTATGCTGCTTCGCATCAGTTATATTTCGGCACAGATAAAGAGGCCGTGCGCAATGCCAATACCAGTTCGCCGGAGTATAAAGGCACAAGTCCCAGAGGGGATGAGAGCTATGAACCCGGAAAGCTTGAGTGGAATGCCACTTACTATTGGCGTATTGATGAGGTTAATAATGTCAATCCGGATAGTCCCTGGAAAGGTAGTGTCTGGAGCTTCACGACAGCCAACTTTCTTATCGTGGACGATTTTGAGGACTATGACGTCGGCAACAATGAGATATGGTGGTCGTGGAAAGATGGGCTGGGCTATGCCGCGCACGGTAAGGAACCGGCCTATGCCGGCAACGGGACCGGCTCTGCTGTCGGCGACGAAAGCACTCCTTCTTATACCGAGGAGACTATCGTTCACGGAGGCAACCAATCAATGCCTGTATCATACGACAACAGTATCCTCAAGTATTCAGAGGTGGAGAAGACATTGACTTATCCGCGTGACTGGACTGAGAAAGGTGTTAGCACATTATCGATTTGGTTCCGGGGCAATTCAGCTAATGCTGTTACGCCGATGTATGTTGCTCTTAATGGCAGTGCGGTGGTCTTTCACGATAATCCTAACGCAGCACAGATAGGTATCTGGACGAAATGGACTATCGACCTGCAAGCATTCGCAGACCAGGGCGTGAACCTTGCCAATGTCAATACGCTCGCCCTTGGTCTTGGCAATAAGAAAAACCCGCAGGCTGGTGGTTCAGGTAAGATGTACTTTGACGATATTCGTCTGTATCCTCCGCCGCCAACAGCACCATAAGTAGAAATTAACTGCCTGCGATGACGGACAACAAAACAACAGTTTATATCATTCGGGGGCCAATACTGATTGATTTTGTATGGGCCCCGTTCGTTTTCATAAGCGTTAAGGTTGACTGCCCCGTCATTGCCGCTCCGTGGCAATGCCGGGCACTCACCCTGGATAGAAAATATGAAACAAGCGGTCCCTTAATTGAACGATGGTCATTCTATCGAGCTATTTGTTCGATGTGCAGGCCGTTCACGCTCAACACTAATAGCCAGAGTATAGTACGGGCCTTTAATCCAGCCGCCCCGGTTTTGCTGTTGAATATCTACCTTATGCTGTTAGAGCTGCGTGTTGAGGACGGCTTGCCAAGACTTGTTTTATCCGATTTGGGGTCATAGGCAGTTGAAACAATCTGGCGCCGGTTGCATCGTGAATGGCGTTGGCAATAACAGCACCCATGCAAATAATGGCCGGCTCCCCACCTCCCTGGGGCGAGATGTCATCCGCCTTTATAAGCACCGTTTCGATTTTTGGCAGCCAGGAGAAACGAGGCAGCTCATACGTGCTGAAGTCCGAGTCAAGAATTTTTCCACCTTTGAAGCGAATCTCTTCGGACAGCGCATAACCTAATCCCATGGTGATACAGCCTTCCACCTGCAAAATAGCTCCTTGGGGATTCACTACTATACCCATGTCTTGAGCACATACCACGCGCTTAACCTGCACGCTTGCAGTTTGCTTGTTGACATCAACCTCGGCTATGTGTGCCACATACGTGCCGGAATCAATACCACAGGCTACGCCAAGGCCACGACCACTGGGTGCTTTGGCGGGCAACCAGCCAAACTTCTCCGCTGCGGCCTGGAGAACCCTCCGCATCCTTTCATCCTTCAAATTTTTCAGACGGAACTCTATGGGGTCCATACCGGCTTTGGAGGCCATAATATCAATTTGAGACTCCCTGGCAAATGTATTAGTGTTGTTGGCGGGTGCACGCCAGGGCCCAGTGTCAAAGGGATGGGGACCAGGCCCGCCTGCCCTCCATTCTCCGAATGCGGCTGTGATATGATGCGGCACATCATAGAATTGCTGAGAACCCCTTGAACCTGCAAAATAAACACCATAGTCCCAGAAAACAATCTTGCCTGAATTTGTGATTCCCGACTTTATTTTGACCACGGCGGCTGGTCGAAAGCTATCATAAAAGAACTCTTCGGCACGGCTGAAGGTGACCTGGACAGGCTTGCCAGTTAATTTTGATAACCTCGCGGCCTCTCCCGCCTGTGAGCTTCGGCTCTTTCCCCCAAATCCCCCTCCAACAAATGGTGTGATAACACGCACATTCTCGGAAGAAAAGCCCAGAGCCCGGACTATCTGGTCTTTGAGCGGGAAAGGGGTCTGAGTCGATGCCCAGACGGTTGCTTTATCGCCCTCAACTTTGGCCACAGCGGTATGAGTTTCTATCGGGGCATGCGCGACATAGCTATTCAAGTATGTTTCCTCTACCACAACGTCAGCAAGTCTTTGCCCCTCTTTGATGTCACCACCACTATCAACTATATTTCTTTTTGGGGCGTTATTAAGTAAATGCTCAAAAATATTCTCATCGTCAACGTGCGTTTCCGGCAGCTCAAATCGGGCTTTGATTTTTGCAAGAGCATTTTCCGCCTCGTCGGGATTCTTATGCAGCACAGCAAGCAGGTCACCGTCCCGAATCAATTGAATACCCGGAATTGCCTCAACCGCAGAGGTGCCAACACTGCTTAATTTGGCACCGTGAGCAGGAGGTCTTAGAATCTTCGCATATAACATATCGGGAAGCCGAATATCGCCTGCATATTTAGCCTTGCCGGTAACTTTCTCTAAAGCATCCCGGCGTAAAAAAGATTTTCCAATAACTTTAAACTCAGAAGGTGTCTTTAAGGAAGGTTTTTGTTTCACACCTCTTGCAATTATTTTGCCTTCGGCCAACTGGGCATACGTAACCCGCTTTTGTTTCTGATTCTTATCGAATATTACTCCATTTTCCGCTGCTAATCTGTCCGCAGGAGTCCGGAGATGCTCGGCAGCTAACTCTATTAAGACAGCTCTTGCCTCTGCGCCCGCAGCCCTTAAAGGCGGACCGAAGAAACGCGTGCTCATAGAGCCGAAGGTGCCCATATCCCATGGGCAGAGAGAAGTATCGCCCATAACCATATCGACCGATTCGAGGGCTATATCAAGCTCATCGGCCAACATCTGTGCCAAGGAAGTTATGACACCCTGGCCCAATTCAACTTTGCCGGTGAAACAGGTGACCCGGCCATCGGCGCCTATTCTAAGATAGGCATTAAAGTCATCAGGATAGCCTCTGCCGCCTCTTTGTGCCTCTAATACCGAAAGGTCTCCAATGCAGAAAAAGATTATGATTCCACCGCCCAGGCACTTGATAAATTCCCGACGGGTAAGATTAGGGTCGGCGGTTATATCACTGAAATCGAGCTTAATATATTCATCTTCTTTCATCTCTGCCTGGCTCCTTTCATTTTTTCGGCTGCGGATTGGATAGCCTCGATGATGCGTTTGTGCGCGCCGCATCGGCATAAGTTATTCTCCGATTACGGATTAACGTTCAATTAGCGAAATCACCCCATTAGAGAAATCCACCATCGGCACAAGCTGTTATGGAATCGAATTCTCTCACGGGGTAAACAGAATTCAGAGCGCTTGTTTTATTCGTTCCGGTGTCATGGGCAGTTGAAACAATCTGGCCCCCGTTGCATCGTAAATGGCGTTGGCAATAACGCCACCCATACAAATAATGGCCGGCTCTCCGCATCCCTTTGCAGGAGAATCGTCCGCTTTTATCAGCACCGTTTCGATAACCGGCACCCAGGAGAAACAAGGCAGCTTGTATGTGCCGAAGCTTAAATCAATAATCCTTCCGCCCTCAAAGTGGACTTCTTCTGTTAGCGCGTAACCCAGCCCCATAGTGATGCAACCTTCTATCTGCAGCCTGGCTCCTTCGGGGTTAATCACAAGGCCCATATCCTGGGCGCAGACTACGCGTTTAACCTGCACGTTTCCAGTTTGCTTATCGACCTTAACCTCTGCTATAAGGGCCACAGGCACGTTCACATCGGAACCGCAGGCTATCCCGAAGCCGCGGCCGCTGGGGCCTTTTGCCGGAGACCAGCCGAATTTCTCTGCCGCAGCTTTAAGGACTCCCCGCATCCTCTGGTCGGTAATATTCTTCAGGCGAAACTCCAGGGGGTCCATCCCTGCTTTAGCGGCCATTATGTCGATGTGCGATTCTCTGGCAAAGCTGTTGGTGTTGTTGTCAGGCGCACGCCAGGGTCCCGTGGGGAAAGGATGCATTCCGTCGCCGTTCCGCAGATTTCGATAGATAGTGGTACGATGATGCGGTATGTCGTAGAACAGGTCAGCACCTCGCGAACCCATACCATAAATGTTATAATCCCACAAAACTATCTTGCCTGAATCTGTGAGACCCGATTTTATCTTTACAACCGCAGCCGGCCTGAATGTGTCATAGAAAAACTCATCGGCCCTGCTCCAAACAAGCTGAACAGGCTTGTTCGCTATCTTTGCCAACTTTACCACCTGTACAGCCTGCCCATTGCTGATTTTTCCTCCGAATCCGCCTCCTACGAAAGGAGCAATAACGCGGATGTCCTCAACAGGAACGCTCAACTGGCGGGCCAACTGCTGCCGAAGACCGAAAGGCGTTTGAGTTGACGCCCAGACGGTGAGTTTGCTGCCTTCGAACTGTGCCAAAGCGGTGTGCGTTTCTATCGTAGCGTGGGAAACGTAGCTGTTCAGGTATGTCTGTTCGACCACATCCCGGGCGAGCTTTAGTCCGCTCTCAATGTCACCGCCCTTGTTATTTACTTCGCCGTTTGCAGCATTATCGACGAAATAATCAAAAACACTCTTATCGTCAAAACGCGCTTCCGGAATGTCATAGTCGGCCTTGATTTCCGCAAGGGCCTTTTCGGCTTCATCGGGATTTTTGTGAAGGACGGCGACCAAATCCCCATCCCGAACCACCTGTGCTCCGTCGATGTTATCAACCGCCGAAGTGTCAAGACTCTTTAACTTTGCCCCGTGCGCCGGAGGCCGCAGAACCTTTGCGTACACCATACCGGCTACGCGGATGTCCCCCGCATATTTGGCCTTGCCTGTAACCTTTTCCAGGGCATCTATCCGGTTTTGAGGCTTTCCTATCACATTGAGTTCCGATACGGTTTTCACCTGAGCTTCCTGCTCCAGAGGCCTTTCAATCCTTTTACCTTCAGCCAGTTGAGCATAAGTAACCTTAGTTTCCCTTCGTGTCTTATCAAATACAACCCCATCTTTTACGTCCAACCGTTCCTTCGGCACTTTGAGATGCACGGCCGCCAATTCTATCAGGACCGCCCTGGCTTGCGCTCCCGCAGCTCGCAGAACAGGTCCAAAGTACGGAGTAGTCATAGAACCCCATGTACCCGCATCGTATGGACAGAGAGCCGTGTCTCCCATAACCATAACAACCGATTCCAGAGGCACATCAAGCTCGTCTGCCAACGTCTGGGCCAAAGAAGTCATTACTCCTTGTCCCAATTCGACTTTGCCGGTGAAACATGTAACTCTGCCATCTTCACCGATACGAAGATAAGCATTAAAGTCAGGACGTTCCTTTCCGCTGCTCCTGCCTGCCTGCGCTGTGGGCGCATCGCCTACGGTGAAGAGGACTATGATTCCGCCACCTATGCTCTGCAGAAACTCTCGACGGCTAAGCGGGTAGAGACCATCATTACAGACATACTCGCTAACCTGAAATCCATCCTTATTCATCTTTACCTTGCTCCTTTCATTTCTTGAGCCGCAGATTCGATAGCCCGGATAATTCGAACATGCACTCCACACCGACACAGGTTATACTCCATACCCTCAATAATTTCCTCGCGGGTAGGCTGTGGATTACTCAACAAAAGACTGTACGCATTGAGAATCATACCCGGCGTGCAGAAACCGCATTGAAGAGCATCATGCTTTATGAACGCTTCCTGAATTGGATGCAATTTGCCATTCTTTGCCAGCCCTTCGATAGTAAGAATATTTTTATCTTTGATGCTCCGGACCGGAATCACACACGACCGGACGGCTCTATCGTCAACTAAAACCGTGCAGGCACCACAAAGAGCGTTTCCACAACCATATTTTGTTCCCGTGAGACCTAAGTCAGAGCGCAAAACCCATAAAAGCATCCGCTCACCATCTACCGTCAAGCTTGTAGGTTTCCCATTGAGCTTGAAAGAAATCTCTTCCGCCATAATGACCTCCCTTTTGATTGAGATTACCACCAAGTATCCAATTAGCCCGTGCAGCTTTATATTCTATTTTCAGATTAACATAACTATTTTATAAAAAGGCCATTCCTTATTGCAGCGCTATCTTATACAATTAATCTGGAACAATGCAAGAAATAAATATAACTTAAAGAATTGGAAAATATTATTATAAAACTATGAATGACCTTGAAGTATATAAAAAAGCAATATCCGTCCTCAACAGGGACGAAAATATAGCTTTGATAACCGTGATATCCACAACGGGTTCAACGCCCGGAAAAATTAGCTATAAGATGCTTGTTTGGGGGAAAAGCGGAGAAACTGCAGGCACCGTGGGTGGAGGATTGACTGAAGCTAACGTAATTAATATAGCCAAAAAGAGCCTGCCTAAGACCGAAAACCAGATAGTCAAATTTAACCTCGATGGAACTGAAGACGACGAAAAAGGAATATGCGGGGGGTCGATAGAGCTTCTTATTGAAACCTTTGATAAAAAAAGTCTGCCATTATTCAAAGAACTTTCAGCAGTTATCGAGAACGGAGTCTGGGGCGTCCTTCTTTCAATTATTTGTCCCAACAAGGCACCTCAAAAAATTCTTATCAGAAGTATCGACCAGTTAGATACTGCCGCTAATATTAATTTTTCCCCAAAAGTAACTGCATCTATAAAAGAAATCATTGCAAAACAACGCCCTACAAAGAAGACATTAGAGGATGGGGTAGAAATATTTATAGAAACCTTAGCCGAACAACCGATGGTTTTCATTTTTGGCGCAGGTCATTTATCCTACCATATATCGAGGTATGCAAAATCTGTAAATTTTCGAGTTACTATTTGTGATGACAGAGCCGAATTTGCAAACAAAAACAGATTTCCAGATGCAAGCAATATTATTGTTGAAAGCTATGAAAGGATTTTCGATAAAATCGACATCAACAAGAACTCATATATCGTTATTGTTACACAGGGACATAAATTTGATGAAATAGTTCTCGAGAAAGCTGTCGGGACAGATGCAAAATATATCGGAATGATTGGGAGTAAAAGAAAGACACTTACTATTCTAAAAAAACTCCAACAAAAGGGATTTCCGGCAAAGACACTGAAGCGGATTTATTCTCCTATTGGTATTTCGATTGGCGCATTTACGCCCGAAGAAATTGCTTTAAGCATAGTTTGTGAGCTTATAAAAATAAGAAGGCTTGGCGATGCTTCCGAAATAAATCACATGAGAATAACTTTTTCAGAAGAGCCTCAAGAAGGAAAACGATGATAAACGCAATAGTATTAGCTGCCGGCAAGTCCAGGCGAATGGGGAAGTTAAAGCCCTTATTAAGGTTTAAAGACAAAACGTTTTTAGACCAAATTATCTCAGCACTGAGGGCCTCCGATGCAGACAGAATTACCGTAGTCCTTGGAGCAGGTGCCGAAATGATAAAAAATTCGGTTGATTTATCAGGGACAAATATTGTTATAAACAAAGACTATAAAAAAGGACAACTGTCGTCTTTGGCCGCGGCAATAAAAGATACTCCACAAGAGATGGACGCCATCCTCGTCTGTTTGGTGGACAATCCTTTTATTACCAAAGAGGTTATTAATAAGATTATCGCTAAATTCAAAGAGACAAATAATCCAATTATTGTCCCTGTTTTCAACAAGCAAAGAGGGCATCCTACATTATTCTCAAGGTCGCTGTTCAGCGAGCTGGTGAATGCCCCGAAAGAACAAGGTGCCAGGTACGTCCTGTATTCAAACGCAGAAAATGTTCTCGAGCTTGAAATATCCGAGGACACGATTCTTATGGGTATTGATACTCCTGAGGACTATCGACTTCGGTTCGGGACCAATCCATAAAGAGCGCGTTGAAAACACCCGCAAGCGTATTGACGACAGTGTTGTAGGTCTGCTCCAACGAATTAGCGAATTAGTGAATCTCTAATTTTCTAAGCTCTAATTCTTTCCTGTCCCCTATGTTCGGAAAAAACAGTTTGATTAGAAAGGCCTTGTTCGTTAAACTACTCTGAGTCCCGTTGGAGTGTTTTTAAAAAGCCGTTATAATAAATCACTCTGGAGATAACTAATGCCAGGAATCACGAAGAAAGAGCTTATCAGCCGAATCGCCAAAATCACCAATACTAAACAAGTGGAAGTTAAGCCTGTAATTCAGTGTTTTCTCGATGAGACCATCGCCGAGCTTGCCAAGAATAACCGATTGGAATTCCGTGATTTTGGTGTCTTCGACGTTAGAATATGTAAAGCCAGAACACCGCTGAATCCAAAAACTCTGGAACCAGTCAGTGTTCAGGGTAAACGAACGGTGAGGTTCAAGATGGGTCGGCTTATGAAGCAAAAGATTAACGGCCAAAATGTAGAAACGTAGCCGTTCCTCCAAAAGTAAAGAACACGGGTTTTTCCATACCGGTGGACTTAACCATTCATCAGTACAATCCGGAATCCCGGCGCAAAGCTGAAGCTCAGGCCTGCTCCGTAATTTTACAGAAGTCAGTTCTGTCATCTGTTTTCTGTCATCTGTTTTTGCCGCAAGGCATCCTGTGGACTGTACTTTACTTTGGCCCGCTCAGTATGGCATCAAGCACATTGCGCGTTTTAGCCGAGTTTGGGTCTATACGTAAAGCGGTTTGCAGCTCTTTGACCGCCTCATCTTTGCGTCCCTGCATATTGAGAAACACACCCAGATTATGATGCAGATAAAGGTCATCCGGTATGAAAATCAATCCCTTTCGCGATATTTCTACCGCCTGGTCAATCTTGCCCTGCCCAGACAGCAGCTCTCCAAGATTTTTATAGGCTTCGCTGTTATTCGGCTGGAGTCGAACCGTTTTGAAATAATATTTTATGGCCTCATCGATATAACCTTGTGCTTGATGTGCCAATCCCAGGCAGTGATAAGCATTGGCACTTGTCGGCTTAATTTCTGCCACCTTCAGAAGATGGCCGACGGCCTCGTTAAGAAGGCCCAGCCTTCCGAGCGACATTGCCAATAGAAGGTGCGGTTTGTAAGAGTGCTGCAAAAGTTCCAGCGTAAGACGACACTGCTCGGCTGCAGCCCTCTCGTTTTTGAAACGTACTGATAGTAATTCGGCGTATCTCCAACGCAGCCAGAAATCTGATGGTTCTTTTTCGAGCAGCCGGCGATATTGAGCCTCGGCATTCTTTAGAGCTTCGGGCGTCAAGCCGTCTTCAAGGGCTTCGAGTCTTCGCTCCAATCGGCTCACCTGTTCGCTATGGTAAAGCTGGTTGGTGAAAGGCGGCTCTTTTATATAGTAATTAAGGACCTTATAAGCATTATTGTATTGGGCCCATTCGTTATAGGCTAAAAGCCGGGCGCACTGGTCTGCGGTCAGCAATGTGCGTTTATGTGCATTCTGATGCTTTAACCCTTCTGGAAGTACAGTCTCGACCTGCTCAAAAACTGTCTTAGCCAGAAGATAGCTGCCATTGAAATTTAAATGTACGTGCTCGAAAAATAATTCCTCTCCCGGAATCTTATAAGGACTGTTTTCTTCGAGCGCTCCTGCAAAATCCACAAGGTAAACACCTTCTTTAGCACCGTAACCTGACACCGCCCGAATAATCTCATTGATTCGGGTATCAGCACGGAATCGAAGTGCATCCAGCTCACGTGCTTCGATATATCTGTCCCTGGCTTTATCATATTCACCTATGACCCAATAACAGCGGCCCAGTCGAAACTGCAGGTCGGCATAGCGGTCATCAATCTGGGCTGCGGCTAAATAACATACAACAGCTTCGGCATAATTACCTGCTGATTCATATTCGGCGCCCTGTTGGTAAATATCGTCCCACTTATTCTTTTCCTCCTCAGGAAGTCCGGGCCTGTGAAGGGACGCAAAGGGCGGGCAATCTTTCAAGTTGCTGCCTACAGTGCAAAGAACTATCTTAGCTCCGCTTTCACCGGCAATGCGGCTAATATCTTCGAGGTTTCTCTGAAAGTGTTGATAGACCGTCTCCAAACGGGGGTCGTCAGCTCGTATCTGCTTTTCAAGAAACATTTCCATGCCCCGCCAAACCGCGGGAACATTTCGTCTGGCACCTGCTGATTCGGATAAGCTGGTCAGTAGCTGTCCCAGCCTGGCAGATTTTACAGCAATACCAATACGGATAAGAGATATGCTTCTCGACAGCGGCGCAAAAACAGTTCCTGCTCCATACGGTCCCACGACCTCATTGTGGCCGAGATATACCACAAATAAATCGGGATGGTGTTTCGCGCAATCTTTAGCAATTTCGACAACCACATGGGAGTTTATAGCCGGCATTGCAGCGACAATAACCTCGAATTTCACTTTCGGATACGCGCTCTGCAGGATTGTCTGCAGAACTCGTCCGAAACTGAACGCCGGCTCCGGCGTGCCCTGAGCAGCAGAAGCCCCGAGAATAAAGACACGATAAGTATCGTCCGGCTTGTCTGCTGAGAAAATAAATGGTTCAAATTCCTGGGCAATGTTTCGGGGGAAGAACCGCCAGCCAAATTTTACATTGTCTCCATAAGCATCTGTCCCATTGATTTTGCACTTGATGGTTGCACTGGGAGGATAGCCATAGCCAATTATGCGCAGTGTAATCTCCAACGACAAAAGAAATAAGGCTGGCCCAACAGTGATTGCAACAGCACGAAACAGCCACAGACGCAATCCCTTAACTTGTTTTGGTGGCGCTTCTTGTTTGTCTCTTTGCCGCTCTTTCTTCCTGCGTTCTCCGTAAGTAGTCCTTCGGACTGCACATTTGTCGGGCGTTATTTTATGCAAATGGTTTCTCTTCCTGCGCTGTTTCTTGCCTGTTAGCCTGTTTGGGTATGATTTATTGCCGTTATCACTACGCTCGGCGGTCATAGTACAGCCGTTCTAATAATGACCTTAAATATATCACAGAAAACATTTTTGAACTTTTTTTATTCATATCACACCGACAACTATAACTCAAGCCCAATCTAAAGTTTACAGCACGGGTAATCGCGTGATTATGAGTTGTTGACTTTATCGAAGGTTTGATGCAAAATATTAACAAAATTATATATTTCAAGAAAAGGGCTACCTATGAAAAGCGTTGGCATTTTTATCTCTATGATACTAACTCTGACTGTAACGAGTGGTCTTGTTAGCGGAACAAGAACGCCGACAGAGCAAAAACCCAGAAGAGTTCCATCACCACCAGAGGAGCTGAATCTGAAAGAAATTCCTTTTAAGATTGTCTATGAAACGTACCGGAAAAACGAGAGCCGACCAAACTGGGAATTGTATATGATGAATGCAGACGGCTCCAATCCGATTAACCTAACCAACACCCCTAATGTAGATGAGATGTATCCCCACGCCTCTGGTGACGGTACAAAGCTCTGTTTCGTTGCTGATGAAGGTGAAGGCAGAAGCAAGGTTCGAAGTGTCTATTATATGAAGATTGACGGGACGGGGCGTTTCAAGGTTGCCGTAAACGCCCGGCAGCCTTGCTGGAGCCCTGACAGCAAGAAAATCGCTTATTTAATGGGAGAGTATGAACGTTACAGCGACAGGCCGTATGCAACATCCGACCTTATAATTTATGACCTTCAAACCGGCCAACACTCACCACACCCGAACACAAGCTTACATCATATTTACGCTATTTGTTGGTCACCCGACGGCAATTGGTTTGTTGCTGCTGTGCAGGGAGGTATGGAGTACAGCGATGCTATCCTGGCTTTTGAAGCCAATGGGACAAAAGTATTTGACCTGGGATGGTGGGGAGTTAAGGGTTGCCGACCTGACTTGAATCTCGACGGCACAAAAATGATATGGGGGGAAACCGACTGGAATCTATGTATGGGTGATATCGACCTGACGGGCCGCACACCGCGGGTGACCAATATTCGTGAAGTTGTCCAATGCCTGCGCAAGTCGAAGGTTTATCACGTTGACTTCTCACCGGATGAACGGTACATCGCTTTCAGCTACGGCCCTTTCGGTGGAGCTCAACAAGTAGGCGGCAAGGCACCGGGCTGGGATATCTGTGTGGGTGATATGTCCGGCAAGTGGGTAAAAATCACAACCGACGGGAACCACAACAAAGAACCCGATTGGGTGCCTATTCCATCGATAGGCAGGTAAACATAGGAGATAATATGACAATGAGACATTATGCAGTTTTTACTCTTGCGTTGAGTTTGCTTGTAGTGAATGAAGCTGTTTATAGCACAGGGACGCAAGATGACCCAAAGCTTCAGCAAACACCTTCACCAAAATCTGAAATTAACCTTAAAGAAATTCCCTTTAAGATTGTATATGAAACTTACCGTAAGACCAACGGCAAAGAGAGCTGGGAACTATATTTGATAAATGCGGATGGCTCCAATCCTGTTAATCTGACCAACACCTACGATGTGGATGAGATGTATCCTCATTCATCTGGTGACGGTACGAAAATCTGTTTTGTTGCCGATGAGCTCGCTGGAAAGGAAAAGGTTCGAAATGTCTATTATATGAACATTGACGGAACCGGACGAGTCAAGGTTGCTGAAAATGCTCGACAGCCCTGCTGGAGTCCCGATGGCAAAACTATCGCTTATTTAAAGGGAGAATTTACCCGCTATACCATTCAAGACTATGCCACAAGGGGAATTTTCTTTTACGATATAGAAACGAATGAACACAGAGAACATCAAAATAAAGACTTGTATCATCTTTATAATATTTGCTGGTCTCCGGACGGTAATTGGTTTCTCGCAACGGTGCACGGAGGCATGGGTTTTGACCACGCCAATCTGGCTATCGAAGCAGATGGAACCGGAGTCTTTGATTTAACAAAATACAAAGTTACAGGTTGCAGGCCCGATTTTAGCCCCGATGGCAAGAGGATAACGTGGGGATTAACCGATTGGGATTTATGCACGGGCGATATCGACTTGCACGCCCCCGCACCCATAGTAACGAATGTTCAACGTGTCATAAATTGTCGAAAAGAGTTCGAGGTTTATCACTCTGACTTCTCACCCGATGGCAGATACATCGCTTTTAGCCATGGGCCGGAAGCGAACGAAATGGTTGGCGGCAGAGCACCGGGCTGGAATATCTGCGTCAGCGATTTAACAGGAAAATGGGTAGAAATCACAAGCGACGGGAACCACAACAAAGAGCCTGATTGGGTGCCAATTATAACAAAAAATCGTTGAGAGCGGTGATTCATTCTGCCTGCACTTACAAAGAAGCTAAAAAAAAGAGGATAGTCAATAACCATGCTGTCCGGAAAGTCGATAAGTAAAACTGTTTGTTTAGTGCTTGTATTGGTAATTTTCCCTGGCTGCCGCCGTACTAAGAATCCCGTCAGTACGCCAGAGACCATAAAAACAAAGACCGGTATTGAAATGGTGAAAATTCCCGGAGGCTGGTTCAATATGGGAAGCAAGAACGGTTCGCCGGACGAGACGCCGATGCACAAGGTATGGCTCAACTCTTTTTGGATGGACAGATACGAAGTGATTCAAGAACAGTTCAAAAAGTATCAGCTCCCTGACCCTTCTCATTTCAAAAATCCAAAGCATCCCTTAGAACAAATGAACTGGACCGATGCGGCTCTGTATTGCAACGAGCGTTCACTCGCTGAAGGCCTTGAGCCTTGCTACGATGAAGAAACCTGGGAGTGCAACTTTCAGGCAAACGGATACAGACTTCCGACAGAAGCTGAATGGGAATATGCCTGTCGGGCGGGCACCAGCACAAAGTTCAGCTTTGGTAACGATGTGCGGAAGCTGAAAGCCTACGCTTGGTTCGCTGAAAACTCATCCGGAAAGACACATCCGGTCGGACAGAAAAAACCCAACCCCTGGGGGCTATATGATATGTATGGAAATGTATCGGAATGGTGCAATGATTTTTATTCCGAGAAATATTACGAAGACAGCCCGGAGAAAAACCCAAAGGGACCAGCCGAAGCTAAGGAAAGAGCTATAAGAGGCGGCGCATGGAACTCCAGTGCCAATAGTTGCCGGTCGGCTTACCGTGCCGGTGACCCTTCTATCAATGATACTTGTCTTGCAAGTGATGCTATTGGATTTCGTTGCGTTAGAGCAATTCCACCCGGCGAAAACTCAAATGCTCCTTCCAACAAACCTGCCGGAGAAGATATGGCAAAAGAGAATCCAAGCAAAAAATCGTCAAAAACAGGATTCGTTTATGACGACATTTACCTCGAACACAAAACAACTGTAGGCCATCCGGAGGCACCTCAGAGGCTGGTCGCGATAGTTGAGAGGTTAAAGACAACGGGACTATACTCTCGATTGTTCACGCTGTCACCAAAGCCAGCTTCCTCCAAATGGCTTACAATGGTTCACACTCCTGAATATGTACGGCGTGTGAGAAGGAGCTGCGAGGAAGGCACCGAATATCTCGATTCGATTGATGTTCCGATATCGCCGCAGTCATACCAGGTAGCGCTGTTAGCCGCAGGCGGGGTATTATGCGCTATCGATGCTGTTATGGAAAAGAAAGTTACGAACGCCTTTTGTGCGGTACGTCCGCCCGGCCACCATGCCCTAAAGGATAAAGCAACGGGGTTCTGCATATTTAACAATGTCGCTATCGGCACCCGCTACGTTCAAAAAAAACACAAACTAACAAAAATACTCATTGTGGATTGGGACGTGCACCACGGCAACGGTACTCAGGCAGAGTTTTATGATGACCCCTCGGTACTATACTTTAGTGTTCACCAGTACCCCTTCTATCCGGGTACCGGAAGCGAAGCAGAAAAGGGCAGCGGAAAAGGTTTGAATTACAACATTAACGTTCCCTTGCCGGCCGGTTCCGCAGATGCCGATTATGTAAGGGTCTTCAAAGAAAAACTCGAGCCTGCGGCCCTTGCCTTTTCCCCGGACTTCGTCCTAATATCTGCGGGCTTTGATGCCCACAAAGATGACCTGCTCGGCGGAATGAAGGTTACCGCAGAGGGATTTGCGCAGCTAACGCAGACCGTCAAAGAGATAGCCGAGAAGTGCTGCGAAGGCCGGATTGTTTCCGTTCTTGAGGGAGGATATGGTTTGGATGGCCTGGCTGCTTCGGTGGAGGCGCACATTCAGGTATTGATGAAGTAAAGGGACACAAGGAATGTTATTTCATACCTGGCCGTTTGCACTATTTTTCATTATTGTTTACCCCGCGTACCTGGCCCTGAAGAACACCAGGCTCAGAGTCCCCTGGCTTTTGGCTGCTTCATATTTCTTCTATGCCTGCTTCAACCCCCTATATCTGATTCTGATTTCGTACTCGAGCCTGCTGGACTACATCGTAGTTACGAAAATGTCCAAAAGCGCTCGGCGAGGGATGTGGCTTTCCCTAAGTATTGTAAATAATATCGGGCTGCTTGGCTTTTTTAAATATGGTGGATTTGTTACTGACAATCTCAATGTTTTGTTATCATCATTAGGTATCCCGTATATCCTTCCCGCCCCTGGTATAATTTTGCCCGTGGGTATATCGTTCTATATATTCCAGTCGATGAGCTACACCATAGATTACTATCGCGGAAATATCGAAAGAGAGACGAGCTTCATAAGGTATGCAACCTTCGTATCCCTTTTCCCTCGATTGGTCGCAGGGCCAATCGAAAGAGCCAGGAACTTACTTCCCCAGTTGCAAAAACCGCCCAAGGTCTCCATACGGGACGTGGCGGACGGCCTTTCACTTTTTGTCGTCGGATTTTTCAAGAAAGTCGCCCTGGCCGACTATATGGCTCTTTATGTTGACAAGGTGTATAACAGTCCTGAGCAGTTTCAGGCGCCTGCATTGGTCCTTGCTACTTTTTTATTTTCCTGGCAAATATATTTCGACTTCAGCGGCTATACCGATATGGCACGGGGCGTGGCGCGAATGATGGGCTTTGGTTTAATGCTGAACTTCAACAATCCATATCTGGCAACAGGCCTGGGTGACTTCTGGGCAAGATGGCATATCAGCCTTTCCTCCTGGTTCAAAGACTACGTCTATATCCCTCTGGGAGGCAACCGCAAGGGCAAACTTAACACCTACAGAAATATGTTTCTGACTATGGTGATTTCAGGATTATGGCATGGTGCGGCCTGGACGTTCGTCATCTGGGGTGCGTTACACGCACTTGGGCGTTTTTGTACTCGTGAGCTGGAAAGAACTTCATTCTATGAAGAAAAGGTGCCGAAATTAGTGAAACAACTGCTTGTGTTTGTTTTTGTCAGCTTTGCGTGGATTTTCTTCCGAGCAGAAACAATAAGCAAGGCAGGGTTAATTGTAACAAGAATATTCAGCTCCGGACTGGCAAACCCTTATTGTCCGCTGCTGGCTTTGGCCCTGGTCTTTGCTGTTTGGGTCTATCAGCTTGCCTATGAATCCAAATTTAGGTGCGTCCTTGAGCTAAGGCCCGTGCGCGTGGGAATTGTCCTTCTTATGATTCTCTACCTCGTTGTTTTTGCTCCGGCAGGTGAGAAAGGATTTATATACCTGCAGTTCTGACATTAGTTAAACTAACTATATGAAGCTTTAATAACCGAGTCAAAACGAGATGCCCGAAAATAACATCTTAGACAATCGAAAAAATTCTTATCCGGCGAATGAGCCTGAGGTTGCTTTTAGTTCCAATTGTGCGCGTTTATCCGGATGTGAATGGATTTTCGTCGGAATTTTTGCCTCGGTTTTATTTTATTTTGGACCCACGCTTTGGGAAAGAGCGGAAAGATTTGAGCCCGAATTCAATTATCGCTTGCCCTACGAGCTAAGCAACGACTACTGGTTGTACAGCCGTTACTGCCAATGGGCTTGTTCAAAGTACGAGATAATTGTGATTGGAGATTCGGTGATTTGGGGCCATTTCGTAGCTCAACAAGACACACTGTCACATTATCTCAACGAAATTAATGACCGTGACCAGTTCGCTAATTTGGGTGTGGATGGTATCCATCCAGCGGCATTAGAAGGTTTGCTGAAATACTATGGTCGCGACATATCAAATAAAAAGGTTGTTCTGCATTTTAATCCTTTATGGATGAGCTCAAGGAAACACGATTTACAAACCGAAAAAGAGTTCCGTTTCAATCATCCCAGGCTCGTACCGCAGTTTATTCCAAATATTCCCTGCTACAAGGACCCGTATTCCAAAAGGATTTTCGCTGTGGTAGAACGCTATGTGCCTTTTTTAAGCTGGACATCCCATCTGAAAATTACATATTTTGAGAACATGGACCTGCCCACATGGACGCTGGAGCATCCATATAAAAATCCCGCCAGCGCTATTACCTTTAAGATTCCAACCTTTAGGAAAGAGAACCGGAACGAAATTATCTCGTGGGTCGAGAAAAGAATGGACAAAACGGACTTTCAGTGGGTAGAGCTTGAGTCATCGCTGCAGTGGAAATTCTTCCAGCAGTCAGTTGAGCTGTTGAAGCAAAGAAGTAACAGCATATTTGTCCTCGCAGGCCCGTTCAACGAGCACATGCTCAAGGGCGAGAGCATCGAGACTTATCGAAATATGAAAAGCAAGATTGAAGCCTGGCTACAACAAAATAACATCGCCTATTATATGCCTGCGACATTACCAAGTGAGTTGTACGTTGATGCCAGTCACCCAATGAGCAAAGGATATGCCCTGCTGGCGAAACAGCTCGTTGAAAATGAGTCTTTCAAATCCGGCATTCTCGCCCCGTAGCTCCAGCCTTCGCAGCCGCTTCGGCGGAGCAGGCTTCGGAGCGGAGGCGGCTCTTCCTGTGGCGATTTTATTGGGACTTATGAATATTTGGACAGGACGGGCACCGAGAAGCGAAATCGTAATCTCTAAATCCTAAACAAAATCAAAAACAAAATTGTTTTATACATTAGGATTTTCCAGATTAGATTGTTCAGAATTTATTATTTGGGATTTTGCGGGGCTGTCTCCACAGACCGGGCCACCCGGCAGCCTATAAAATCCATTTCAGGCAGCCACCACTTGCTCTTGGGTATCTGTGGGTCGCCGGAGCGCCACCAGTCTTCCTCAAAGGCCCTTGCTGCGCAGCGCAGTTCCTCCACAGAGCTGCTATAATCACCGCCGCGAGCTACGTGTACTTTGCCGGTCTGCGGTCCTTTAGGGTTGACTGCCGGGCTTTTTTCGGCAGCTTCTTTATAAGCCGTGGGGCTGTAGAAATCGTAAACCCATTCACGAACATTACCTAACATATCATAAAGGCCCCAGGCATTTGGTTTTTTCTTAGCCACCTCAGAGGTCTCGCTGTCAGCGGTATCCTTATACCAGGCGAAATCTTTAAGCCTGTCCGGGTCATCTCCGACGCCAAAGATGTTAGCTGTGCCGGCTCGGCAGGCATACTCCCATTCGGCCTCTGTTGGTAAGCGATATTTTTTGCCGGTCTTCCTGGAAAGCCACTCGCAGAAGGTCATAGCGTTATGCCAGGTCATTCCCATAGCCGGGTGCTTTTTGCCATAACCCATTGTCATGTCACCATAGACCGGCGTTGGGCCGGTGATTGCATCAACATCGCTGTCTGCCTTCTCTGTGTTCTTTTTTGTTTCCTCTACGGTGACGAATTCTCTCTTGGCGCTGGCTGTTTCTTGATAGTAAGCCATAAAAAGTTCAATAGTGGTTTCTGTTGTGCAGAGGTAAAAGTTATTGAGGCAGACTTCATACTGCGGTCCTTCATCATCTTTGCGACCTGCTTGGCCTGAAGGGCTGCCCATCTGGAAACTGCCGGCGGGAATGAGTACCATCTCAAAAGTAACCTTTTCCCCAGTTTCCGTGGTGATGGTTTCAGTGTATCTCTTGGGAAGCTCATCTGCCGCAGGGCATCCGGCAATTCTGCCGGACTGCGAAGCCACAGTATCCATAGCCATTATGAGACTGAGCAGGCTCGCCAGAGCTAAAACACAAACCAATGTACGACTAATGCTCATTATCTATCTCCTCAAAACAAATATAAAATGGAAAAATACCGTTAGGGCAGCGACATTCATTCTGTTCTCTCAGTTTCGCAATCCTAACCCTTTGCCATTACAACTTTTTTAGGTTTTCTGCTCAAATCAAGTTAGTAAAGCCCGGCTTGGGTACAGGATAGCTGCCATCGGGACCGGCCTTAACCGGCGGCTCCATATCGTCACGGCAGTCCTCCGGCCTGGGCGGGTAATAAAAATCGGATTGGTTTATCTGCTCCCAAGTAACCTCTTTGCCGGTGTAACACGAGATTTGTCCCATCACAGTAACCATTGTGCTGCGGGCCATATAGTCGCCGTTGTTGACAGGGTTGCCGGCTCGAATCGCCGCAAATAGCACATCGTGCTCTCTCTGATAAGGGTCGCATCTGCCATCCCAGCGCCAGTTCGTTTCACCCCAGATTCGGCACCGCATAATGTCCGCTTTTCCTTTGCTGCCGAGCACTATGCTGGAAGAATCATTGTAACATCCGTTCGTCGTGCGGCAGAAGGCATAAATACGCACTCCGTTGTCAAATTCGTAAACGACCGAATGGTGGTCGAACACATCGCCATAGATTGGCTCTGTCATCGAAGACCGTCCGCCCAAACCATGACATTTCACAGGGACCTGGTTCCGCATCGCCCAACTGGAACGGTCCAGGTTATGCACCAGTGACTGGGGGACATCGTCGCCGGAAAGCCAGCGGAAGTGATACTGGGTGCTGCACTGCCATTGAAGCTCCGTGAGTCCCGGCTTGCGCTCGATAATAACATAGGGGGCGCGGAGGAAGTTTTCCTCAATGGAGACTATATCGCCGATGGCGCCATCGTGGATTCGCTGGATTGTTTCGGCATACCCGGTGTGATAGCGGCTTTGCAGACCGGAAACAAGGCACAGCCCCTTCTGCTTTGCCAGGTCGGCGGCGCTTTGCATAAGCTTGACCCCGGCCGGGTCGATGCCGTGAGGCTTCTCTACAAATACGTGCTTTCCGGCCTGAATCGCGGCCATAGAATGGAGCGGATGGAACTTGGCTGCATTGGCAATTAACACCACATCGGATGACTCAATCACGTGCTTGTAGCCATCGAAGCCGGCGAAGCAGTGGTCATCATCTACGGCGACCTGATTACCTTTTTGCTCTTTTAAAATTCCGCGTTTTTCCTTGACACGGTCCATAAAAATATCACACATTGCAACCAGCCGTGTGCCGGCATCCGCTGTGAGCGCCTCGGCGGCGGCACCTGAGTTTCGTCCGCCGCAACCAACCATTCCCACGCGAATGGTATCGTTCCCGGCGGCATATACGCTGTGACCGATGCCCAGCGCGCCTGTAACGGCAGCCGACGCCGCAACGGTCGAAGCTTTCAGGAAATCACGCCTTGTTGTGCCGGTGACTTTTTTTGATTCATTTAAATGTGCCATACTATCTCCTATGCAACAATGATTTTACTCAGGACAGGTTTTGCACCTTCCATTTTGATTTTTCGTTAGTATTCCCGGTCTTTGAGGATACCGGGCTGTGGGACGGGATATCTGCCGTCCGGACCAAGCTGGAGGGGCGCAGGGCCGTCATTCGTCAGCTTATCGACATCAGGAGCAAACTCATGCTTACAGTTAAGGATATCGTCGTAGGTAACGACCTGGCCAGTATGAGCTGCCATACGACCCATAGAAGAGACCAAACTGGCTTCGGCGCCGCGCTTGGCCTCGTTGTATGGCTTGTCCTGACGAATGGCATCTATCAGGTCGTCCCACTCAAGCTGGTATGGATTCGGCTCTGGCTGCGGGAATCGCCAAACCAGGTTCTCCTTGTCCATATTGTGGCCTTTATAAGTACGGACTCTGCCCGGGTAGTGCCCGCTTGTCGAGATGACGGCCGTACCTTTGGTACCGAGAGCATAGCTTTCAAACCCACCTTTACAACCGTCCATAGCCCGACCGAAGTAAAAGAGCTTGGTTCCGTCCGGATAGGTATATTCGATAGAGTAGCTGTCGAGGTTCTGGTCAAGTGAATCGCTGCGGTAGTGGCGTCCGCCGACGGCGTGGGCCTCGACCGGCCAGGCACCTTTCATCCAGGAACACTCGTCTATCTGGTGAATGTAGTAGTCACTATACATACCGCCGCTGGCCCACAGGAAGGCGTGGAATCGCTGAACCTGGTAAAGCACCTCGCTAATCCCGCCTGGTTTGGGTCCGGCGGTGGCTGAGCGGTCAGCCATCCGGTAAGCCCGCAACGCGATAATATCGCCAATTTCGCCATCGTCGATGCGGCGTTTCAACTCCTGTCGGCCCCGGCAATGGCGTATCATCAAGCCCACGCCCACCTTAAGATTATTCCTCACGGACTGTTCGGCAAGCTCTAAGAACTTGCGGGTGGTCGGGCCGTCCACAGTGATAGGCTTTTCCATAAAGACATTGAGGCCCTTCTGGATGGCGTATGTGAAATGCACCCAGCGAAATGCCGGAGGGGTCGCAAAAATCGCCACATCACCTTTATCGAGGCAGTCCATCGCTTTTTTGTAGCCGTCGAAGCCGACGAACCTGCGGCCCTCGGGCACATCCACTTGTTCAGCATGCTGGTCTTTTAAGCTCTTGTAACTGCGAGCAACACGGTTCTCAAAAACGTCAGCCAAGGCAACGAGCTTGATTGGACCATTCTTGACTGAAAGGGCATCTGACGCTGCGCCGGTGCCCCGACCGCCGCAGCCTATCAAGGCAACCTTGATAGTGTCGTTACCGGCAGCATAGACCTTCGGAACAATCCCCGCCACCAGAGCCGAGGTCGCGGCGAGCCGGCCTGTGTTCTTCAAAAACTCACGACGTGATGTGCCCGTGTCTTTGCCCAAGTCATTTGAATTTGACATATTTTCTCCCTTTCGATGTTTCTTTGTCAGATTATATACTGTTTTATAATATCGAAGTTTCCTCTGAAATCGGCTGTAAAAAACTTATTGATGCCGTTTAGTCAAATCTTGCGCGAACTTCACCGTGCAGGCCAAACATAATAGCCGCTTGCCCATTCCGATTCAAGTTGTTTTTCGAAGATTTTGAAGGTCGCAGAAAGATTTTTCAAATACCCAGCGTAGCGCCCTGCTACTGCTGCTTGTGCAGGCATTGCCTGAATAGAATAGTGTGCCCTCGACCGACCTGCCTTGGCCAATGCGAGTAATTGTATATGGGTATAACCCTTTCGCAGTGATTAAATGGTCAATTATCAGCGTCTGCAACTCGGGGCGGTCAGCTTAAAAAAAACCGCAGTCCCCGGCGAGACCGAGAACTGCGGTCAAATGTTCATCGTGAGGCTCCGTTAAGCAAAATCTTTGTATTCCTGGTCCTTGACGATGCCGGGCTTGGGGACCGGATATTTGCCTTCGGAATCGGACCGCAGGGGCGCAGGAGAATCCATCGTCAACTTGTCCAGGCCGGGCGCCATCTCGTGGTTGCAGTTGAGCATTTCGTCGTATGTGATTTCCTGGCCGGTGTGTGCGGCCATGCGGCCCAGGTTCGTCACGAGGCTGGCCTGGACGCCGCGCTCGGTTTCGTTGTAGGGCTTGTCGTTGCGGATGGCGTCCATCAGGTCGTTCCATTCGTTTTGATATGGATTCGCCTCGTCCCGGCTAACTTTAGATTCCCAGAGCAAGTTCGAGGGCGTCGGATTCTGGCCCTTGTAAGTGCTGGAGGGCATTCCACAGTCACCGTTCTTTGAGACGATTGCCATGCCTTTGCTGCCGTGAGCATAGCTGGAGTAGATATCGTTGCAACCCATAATGCAGCGTCCATCAAAGACGAATTTGCTGCCGTCGGCGTACGTGTATTCCACCGAATATGTATCGAAGTTCTGGTCCACGTAAGTGATGCCTTCGGGACTCTGCCGATAATGGCGACCGCCCAAAGCATGGGCCTTGACCGGCCAGGCGTTCTTCATCCAGCATTGATGGTCGATGATGTGGATGTAAAAGTCGCTGAAGTTCCCGCCGCTGGCCCAGATGAAACTGTGGAAGCGCTGCACCTGGTAAAGCAGTTCGCTGATACCGGGTGGCTTGGGCAGCGAGGAGAAGAATCCGATTGGTCCGTGCATCCGGTAGCCGCGCTGCAAAATGAGCTCGCCGATTTCGCCGTCCTGGATGCGTTGAAACAGTGCCTGGAGCGCCCGGCTATGACGGGACATCAATCCCACTCCTACTTTGAGGTTCTTTGCTGTTGCCTCTTCGGCGAGCTTGAACATCCGCCGACTGGTCGGGCCGTCCACGGTGACAGGCTTTTCCATAAATACATTGAGGCCTTTCTGGATGGCGTATGTGAAATGCACCCAGCGGAATGCCGGAGGCGTTGCGAAGATGGCGACATCGCCCGGACTCAGACAATCCATCGCGTGTTTGTAAGCATCGAAGCCTACGAACTGGCGTTCCCTGGGTACATCCACCTGGTCGGGGTAAGCTTCCTTCAAATTTTTGTAACTGCTGTTAAGGCGATTTTCGAAGACGTCGCCCATAGCGACGAGCTTGATTGGACCATTCTTGACCGAAAGGGCGTCTGACGCTGCACCGGTGCCCCGACCACCGCAGCCGATCAACGCAACCTTGATGGTGTCGTTACCGGCAGCATAGACCTTCGGAACAATCCCCGCCGCCAGAGCCGAGGTCGCGGCGAGCCGACCGGTGTTCTTCAAAAACTCACGACGCGACGTGCTTTTTTTAGTAATTTCGCTCATAATGTCTCTTCTCCTACTGAATAGTGTTTACTTTATACGCAGTATCCCTTTCGGGAAATGCTATGTTTGTTCCTATAGTCAGCATTTGCTCTTGGCCCAAACACCGTTTGGGTCCCATTGCCCCCCATTATCCTCGCGCTCCTGCACTTTGCAAGCTTTTTTTCACATCATAGCACGGAAGAACGCCTTAAGGAAATCCGAAGCCCGAAATCCTAAATTCGAAACAAATTCAAATGACCGAAGTTAAAATGCTCAAAACAAAGTTTTGAATTTTGGAAGTTTGAATTTTGATATTGTTTCGGATTTCGATTTTCGAATTTCGTATTTCCACGCAGTGGCCTCGGACAGACTTCATGCTTGGGGTTTAACGATTGATTTAGCTTTAAGGAGGTTTACGCTGATATTTCTTCAAAAACGCATGAGACTACCGAGCATTTATTTAATCCGGCGTATCCTCAAAGCCATATAAGGTTTGCCGGGTAATTTTATTTTTGACCTGTTTTTATCAATATATTCATAACGGTTCAGTTGTTCTATTTCAAATATCTGCTCAACAGGAGTTATTCTCATATTCCAGGTGTCTATTAAATCGACTTTGAATTGCATTGCCCGTTCAAGGGCTTCATCCGGCAACCTGAACTCCCACTCTTTTATCTCTTCCTTGCCAAAATAATACAAATAATACTCTCCACACTTACCTGCGGCATTTCTTATATAATATTGGTCTATTGGTTCAAGCCCCTCCTTTGGCCCATCCTCGACGATTTTTCTCAGGAAGGCAATCCTTGCGGTGCTCTGTCCATGAAGTCTGCCGCCTTTTGAGGTCCATTTTTCGTCGGTCGGATGCGTAAGGACCTCTCCGTGTGTTGCGTAAGCGCCACCAATGTAAGCAACCCAGAAGCGATAAACCATTTCTTCGCCGGATAATTGTCCCCAGCGTTTATCAATATCTCCTTCATAATTGATTTCATCGTGCACAATCGGCTTTCGATAGATATCTCTTAACAGCGGTGATACCCCAAATGCGCGGACTGCATTATAATATTGAAGACTCACATGCGTAACCCATAGTTTTGAATAATCATAGATCCGGTCGGCATTATGAATGGAGCGTAAGTGCCGGTAAGGGTCCTTTGCCTGCACAAGCTGAAAAAGGCGGTCCCAGTCGGCGTCAGTTAGATGCCGTATGAAACTGTTTTCGTTGGCAAGGCTCCACCAGACGTTGCGATAGGCCGAAAAACGGGCAACTACATAACGCACGAAGCGGTCATTGGTTTCAGCATCCATTCTATCGAATCCCCATTTCCCATTATCGTAAGGTCGGAAAAGTATAAGGTCAGCCTCAACACCAATGTCCCGAAGCTCCAACACGCATTGTTCCAACCTTTGGAAAAAAACAGGATTGAACCGGGAAAAGTCCCAGTTTTCTTTTGAAGTGCCTTCAAACGGGAAACAATCCAGAGCACTTACCCCTTCAACATACTCCTTCCTCCAGGGCGGTATGAGCAGAAAGCGGGCTTTATTGAAAGGCGAACTTTTTAAGGTTTGAATAGTTTGCTGTTTTCTTTTTTGCGGCTGAAACGGCCATTCATAAATCGTAGTCCCAAATAAAAAAAATGGCGTCCCATCTTCATAAGCAAAATGATATTGATTTCTCACCCGCACGGGACCATGATTACCTGAGGCAGGAGCGGTGCATATAAACTGCCCTTCCTTACCGTTCAACTCATCGCGATTGCTCTTAGTCTTAAAAGTCCAAAGCCCTTCTCTATCCGGCATAAAACGGATTTTAAAGATTCCGTTGCCATCATAAAATCCATCCGGCTCAAAGGTCCGGCCACCATTTTTAAAAACAGCACTCAGTTCAATGCCAACAAACGGGTTGGGAGCCGATGGTCCAGGCAGCGATATTTCATAAACGTCCCATTTTTCGACCTTATTATCCTGTGCCGGCAATAAATGGTTAAACAATAAAATAACAAATGCAAACAGGATAAATCTCTTCATTAAAATGCCTCGCATATTTGAATATGCTGTAAAATCCCTTGCAAAGAAATTGAGTAATCACACCGCTATGGATTATATCCCTCTACGTCTGGGGATGTCAACGCCTGAGAACCTTGACAATGGAATGTCTAAGGGGACATCGTATCGCCGTACGAAAGATAAAGTTTATAACCAAAAAGAGATAAAATCTATGTTAACACCTTCCATCAGAAAGCAATATGACAAAATCTTAAAACCAGGCCAAAAAAAACTTGATTTTATTACGAACAGCTAATAGCATCGCACAATAGCGATTGAAGGCGATATATGCCCGGTAACGCTCGAAAAGCAGCCAATGTAATTTCCGACAGCGGTACATTGACCAGCCAATATTTAACGACCTTTATCTGGTTAAGTATTTGTTACAAGGAGTTGTAATGGCTTCTATTATTGTAATGTCCGGAAAAAACGAAGGCGACTATTACCCGCTTGGCCGACGAACAACCGTGATTGGCAGAGATGAAGCACTTCTAATTCAGATACTTGACGATGGTGTCTCGCGAAAACACGTGCAAATCCATTTCGACAAAGAAAGCGGGAAATATTTTGCACTTGATATGAAGAGCAAAAACGGCGTATTTATCAATAACAGAAAAATCAACAATGAGACAATGTTGATGGACGGCGACCAGATTCGTATTGGGCAGACCGTCCTCTTTTTCACGCAAAAAGATTTTCCTAACCGTGAAGATGCGATGTCCCACTTCAAGAAAGTTGGGCAACGGTTAAATATAACTAAAACCATCGAGGGACCGGGATAGTTTCGTCTTTGCTTTACATCATCACATCTCTATCACCTTAATACAGGGAAATCTATAACTTCTTAGAAAGATTTAGAACGTATTCTATGCGTTTGCATATAGTTAATTCGACTAATTAAATCAGTTCGATGATGGCATCGAAGAAAATTGGTTACAACCTTTTTGTTTTTAGGCTCGTAGTATTGTAACAGTGAGGCCTGGAGAATCTTTTCCTTGTGGCCGCGGGGAACATAGATTTTTTCCCCTTTTGTGTCGAGACCAGATACGTACATAGCTGTTGAAGTAGTCAGAGGCAGGGGGATAAAATCCTGAACCTGACGAGGACACCATGAACGTGAGATTAAGTACTCGGTCAGCCTTAACGCATCCTCGGCGGTGCAGCCAGGATGCGAGCTTATAAAATACGGCACAATGTACTGTTCTTTACCTGCCCGGCGGGAAGCCTCCTTAAAATAAGCATCAAACTCTTCAAAGAGTTCAAATCTCGGTTTGCCCATTAATTCAAGCACCTCAGAACAATAGTGTTCGGGAGCAACCTTAAGATGGCCTCCCACAAAATGTCGAACCAGCAAATCAATATATTCCTTATTTTGAAGAGCCAGGTCGTGACGGATTCCAGAAGCAACATACAGATTTATTTGTTTTGGCTGACTGTACTGCCATTTTAAGAACGATTCCAGCATGCTAATTAAGGGTTCGGCACCTGGTTTTAAATTTTTGCATATTGATGGAACAAGGCAGTTGTGCCGGGGGCAATTGTCCGAACGGTCGCACCTCATACCATACATATTAGCTGTTGGCCCACCTATATCGCTGATAGTACCACGGAATTGATTATGCTTTGTTAAGGAGCCGGCCTCTGCTAATAAACTGTCGATGGAACGGGAACAGATTTGCTTGCCCTGGTGTAAATAAATACTACAGAATGAACAGCCACCAAAACAACCTCGATGTGTTGTTATCGAGAAACATACAGGCTCAAGAGCAGGTACACCACCAAATTTGTCGTAGCGGGGATGCCACCTGCGAGTAAAAGGCAGCTCATATAACTGGTCCATTTCACAGGTATTCAAAGGTTCAGATTGAGGCATTACCACAATTGTACCGGGATCCTGGTCTTGGAGCACAGCAAGCCCCCTCGGATAAGCCTGGGCCTCATATAATTTCTGGGCAGACATAACCAAATTACGGTCTTCATTCTGCTGTGACAGTGAAGGCAGGCGAATTACATTCTCGGGTAAAACTGTATCACGCTTGACCAGATATGCAGTGCCCGGAATGTTAGTTAAGTCATTGATAGACCGGCCTCTACTCAACCGCTCAGCAATCTCTTTAACTGCACGTTCACCCATACCGTGAACCAGTAAATCGGCCTTGGCATCGATTAAAATGGACCTTTTGAGTTTGTTTTCAATAAAATCATAATGGACAAGCCGGCGAATACTGGCCTCGAGACCACCCAGGACTAAAGGAATTCCTTTAAAAGCCTCACGCACCCGAGCCGAATAAACGAGCAAGGGACATCTTGGACGAAGACCCAAAACCCCACCAGGACTATATACATCTTTTTTTCGACGATGCCCCATAGAAGCATAGTCATTAAGCCGAGAATCAATGGCACCGGAGGTAATCCCCCAGAATAACCTTGGTGGTCCGAAAACTCGAAAGGCATCTACGTTTCGCCAGTCAGGCTGGGCAAGTATAGCCACGCGGTATCCCAGCTTATCCAGCCACCTGCCTATCAATGAAACACCAAAAGCGGGATGGTCAACATAAGCATCAGCAGTAACAAGAATAATGTCAGCCTGTTTCCACCCACGTTGATGCATTTCTTCAGGACTGCTTGGAAGAAAAAGATTTGAATTATTACTTTTCATATTCGACAATAATAGCACTTCCCGATTATTTATTCAAGATTTGCAACGGCAACGGCTGATTTTGTGAAATACCCATATCCAAATTCACTTGTGAAAGAGCACCACCGAGCCTATCCGAACCTTTCCGACACACTCAAAATCCTTTGGGCTTAGAGTGCCGATATAGCGGCATAAACTTGCCCATTCGGCCGGGCCTATGCCTTTGGACAATTCGCACCATACGCAGGTTTCAGCAATTGAGGGTTCTGAGAAAGGGCGTTATGAGTTTTTTGGGCGAGGGATTACCGGCAATAAGATATGCGAGGGATGACCTTTATCGTGGTAGATGCTTTGTGTCGCCTTTATCAGCTTGGTACCAGTTCCAAAAGGCTCGCCTGTGTTGAGATTTCGGTCAAAGCGCGGGAAATTACTGCTGGATATCTCCACGCGGAGCTTATGGCCGGTCATAAAGACGTTGCTTGTGACCCAAAGGTCTATCTCATAACGATAAATTTTGCCGGGCTGGATTAAGCTTGGGTTATCCTGTGAGTTACGGTAGCAGGCGCGTATTATGCCGTCGCAAAGATTAAAGGCCCGTCCGTCGGGATATACATCCACCAGTTTTGCCGTCCAGTCCGTATCTTTTGCGGTGCTGGCGGCATAAAGAATAACCTTTATAGGCCCTGTGACCTCCAGATTGACCTTCAGTTCTTCGCTGGTGAAGACAAGAACATCGTTTCTTTTCTCGACCACACTCTGGTCCCTTGGCCCGGCAGGACAGCCTATCAGATTGCATCCGCCGGCTGTGGGAACAGGGTCATTCGGGTCATAAACAAACTCGTCAGAGGGCTCCTCAGAAGGCTTCGCCATAGTTAATTTTCCATCTCCCCCCACAGTGTTTGCAGAGCCTTCGCTGTGAAAATAGTAAGGCGTGTATTTGGTTCGCTCCAATGGCCATTCTTGTTCATCTCGCCACTGGTTGGACCCCATCACAAAAATCCGAAAAGCTGGCCACGTGTCAACACCTGTCTGTTCACCCTTCAACCAGTAATCGAACCATTTAGTCTGCATTTCGCGCAGGTTGACAACAGATTCCCTGCCAAAGTCCAAGTCACCCACTTTGCCATCTTGACTTATCCCATGTCCCCAAGGCCCCATCAGCAGGTGCTGATGCTTTCGAGCCTGTTGCGAACGTGACGTTGCTCTGACGGCATTTATGTGGTCGAAGACGCTCTTGGCGAAGATGTCGTACCAGCCGCCGACCGCAAAGATAGGCACAGTAATATCCTGCCAGCGGTTGCGTACGCCGCGGGCAGCCCAGTACTCGTCAAAATGCGGATGTGCCACCCAATCCCGCAGGTACTGGACCTTTCGACCAATCACACGGTCCCACTCGCCAAGCGGCAGTGTTCGATAGGCCTGAACCCAATCCTGCTCACGCCATCCGAACATAGCAACCTCCTCGCCGGGCCTGAACGACACCAGGCTGCCCCAGCCCATAATCAGAGCGAGATTCAATGCTCCATTTGTGTAAACACCATCCCCATAGGGGTCAACCAACGGCACTACCGGAAACATTGCTTTTAGATGTTCGCCAGCGCCCGGAGCGGATATCCATTGCGTAAAGCCCACATAAGAGCCGCCGCTGGTCCCGATGCCGCCATTGCACCAGGGCTGATTCAATAGCCACTTCTGGGTATCCCGGCCGTCATTCCATTCATTTGCGAATGGTTCCCATTGGCCATTGGAAGCTCCCTTGCCGCGGCAGTCCTGGCTGACAAACACGTAGCCGTGGGCGGCATAAAATAGGCCGTCACCTTGTTTTTCATCACCCTTGCCATAAGGAGACCTAACAAGTATGACAGGAAACTTGCCTTGGGCTTTTGGTAAGAAGAGATTTGCCGAAAGCTCAACGCCGTCACGCATTGGAATCTTCACATCCGTGCGAACTTCGACCTCAAAGGTGGCTTCGGAAGCAAGAATCTCCGGCGATAACAGCACAAGGCACGCCAGGATAGGCAGCAGTAACGTCACAAACAAAGATTTACTCATGGTTTTTTCCTTCAATAATTTTGACAAAACGATTTCTTTCTGACAAGAATCAATACCTCTACAACAGCGACTCTTCTATAATTATATACAATAACACATTCGTCTGCAAACAAAGGTCACGGTCCGACACAACCGGCACGCCTAAATAAGCATAGGACAAACCTAAGATAAAAACCCAAGCGACCGCGCAGCCAGAGTGGTCAAATATATCCTGTTTCTTCTACGCTGCCTCTCTACACTTGAAAGAGGCTATTTGCCAACCAAAGAGAGGCTAACTACCTCCTGATAAAACACTTACGAAAGTATGTTAACTATTAGTTAAAATTTTTATTTTTTTTGTTGACAACCACTACTTAATGTATTATAATACTTGTTGAATTTCAACATATAGAGCTCTTTAAAAAGTGGATAAGGTTTGGGTCGGTCTGGCATAGTCTCCTCATGACCGCTTGAATAGGCGTTATTGAAGGGTCACGTTTAAGTTGTTGACCGCCTCTCTATAGAGCTCAGAGAGGGTGCTTTCAAGGGACAGCACGTACAACCTGGCCTTCATTATTGACTTTGTATAACTCATGCCAAGTAAGATATCTGCCTTTCAACAGCACGCTAAGCAGTAATTCCTTGAGGAATGGTGCGGTGTACTTTCTTTGATTATTTGCTTTTCATAGATAATGCCACGAAAGTCAACAGTGTTACACCATCTCGCAACACGGGAATTCCTTGAGGTGTATAAGGTTGTTCTTTGAGACATAGAACAGGGCTTGTTTAGCCACGGAATTGAAACAGATTATTGTTTCAAGAAGCTTAGGAGTAGCCGGTTTACCTAACCAAAAATGGTTTTTGGTAATTCGGTCGAATTATATCCTCACGAGGAGCTTTGCTGGTCAGATTGTTTGGCAAGTCTGCGCGTGTAGGCTGGCAATCTGGCTCTAACATTTTTTGGCAGAAAGGAGGTGATAAATATGTCAAAAGCCAAATTTTGCAAATCCGACCCAGCCATGCTTACGGTATTAGACGAGCTGGATTATCTTGTAGAACGATTGAAGGAAATCTTAAGCTCATTAAAACCGAAAAGCAAAAGTTCGGTTGATTTGAAACACATTTTAGAACGGACTGAGCGACTGCGAACGCAGGTCGCCTGTATGCCTTATAAAGATGTGGACTGGGTCGGCATAATACAGGCAATAGTTTGCATCGCTCAGTACTTGACAAAATTGTGGGAATAGTCAATTACTCCTTTTCTTTTTTGAAATCATATTGATTATCGTATTATGAATACAGGACAAATAATAAGATTGATTCGGACAGCAGACGGGCTCGGACAAGGTAAGCTGGCTGCAGAGTTGAATGTTAGCCGGACATATCTATGCCAGATAGAAAATGGCCGAAAGCAACCTAGCTTGTCTTTCTTGAAGCAATTTGCCAAGCAATTCTCTGTGCCCTTGCCATTACTCGTCTTTGGGGAGCAAACACAACAAGAGGACAATAAAATCTTCGATGAACTTCGGGAAATCTTTGCAAAGGTATTAGTATTGAGGACATCACAAACAAAAAAGCAAGAAGAAATTAGCCTTGAGGAGAGTTTGAATGAAGAACTACATTGATAAACTCAAGATTAGAGACGTTAAACACTTGGGTAAACTACTGAAAACCAGTACAGAAGAACTATACACATTGTGTGACACAATCTCCTCAGAACCAGAGAGATACTACATACAATGGGAGAGAAAAACAAAAAAGGGAAAAATCCGCCCGTTGGTCAAAATACACGGTAGACTCCGGGAAATTCTCGATGAACTAAAAAAACTGCTTCAGAGAATTAGAATGCCATCTTACGTACACGGAGGAGTTCGAGGAAAATCAACCATTACTAACGCTAAACCCCACACCGGCAAACCTATGCTTGTGCGTATCGACCTGGAGAAGCATTTCCCTTCGACTTCACATCGCAAAGTCTATGCGATGTTTCGTATTCAGCAAGAGTGTAGCTCTGAGGTTGCTAGAATCCTAACAAGATTGACAACGCTGAATGGTGGCTTGCCACAAGGTTCACCTACAAGCACTCTCATTTCAAACTTAGTTACTCTTTCCCTTTCAAACCGGTTATATAATTTTGCTATATCTCGTCGTGGGAAATGTACTCAGTATGTTGATGACTATACTTTTTCTGGCGGACGAAGGTTGAGCGGATATACAGACAAAATCGCTGAAATAGTAGCGCAAGAAGGATTCAAAACTAACCCCGCAAAAACAGACATTATGCCTGCAACCAACGAACAGGTTACGACTGGCATACGCGTCAACGGCAACAACCTAGATATTCCTAGTTCAAAGATTAAAGAAATCCGTTGCGGATTGGAGAGTCTGCAAAGCGAATTGGAAGTGGGTAAGTATCTATCGCAAAAAGCAATAACGCGATTTGAAGGCAAGCTCCGGTATGTTTCACAATTTAATCCCGGTGCAGCTAAGCCTCTTAAACGTAAACTAAACCGTCTCAAGTCAATATATCACTAAATATTCATTGGTCACCATAAATCCGGTCATCTTCGCTTAGACTTACTTATAGGACAGTATTCAAACACTTTTTCCTCGCAAAACCGGCACGCCCAGACAAGCCCCAGGCAAGCCTAAAAAACAAAAAGCCGGAAAAAACCGGCTTTTTTAATAGCGGGGGCTGGATTCGAACCAGCGACCTCCGGGTTATGGGCCCGACGAGCTACCAGACTGCTCTACCCCGCGATCGTTAATAATATATACTGCAAAAAGGTTTTTTTCAAGAAGAACAAAATCAAATTATAAATTTTTTCGAATCTTCTCGGCTATTACCTCGATTTTCCCCTGCTCATACTTGTAAGCCGGCCATTGTCCGAAGAGGCCGTCGCCGCTTTTGCGACCGATAATATGAAAATGCAAATGCTCAATAAGCTGGCCGGCCGCCCTGCCATTATTGCACAACACATTATAGCCGTCGAAATTCATCGCCGTAGTTACAGCTCCGGCGATTTTGCCCAGCCTCGAACCAATCCGGCCTAAAAGCTCAGAAGGACAATCGTGCAGCTTTTTAATGTGCTGCTTCGGTATCACCAAAGTATGGCCGTCACTTACGGGGCCAATATCCAAAAAAGCGAGGACAACTTCGTCTTCATAAATCTTTGTAACCGGAATCTGCCCGGCTACCATTTTACAAAAGAGGCAATTATCGGCGCTCATTGTATTGTCCTTCGTATTGCGTTTAGTGCAGCGTTTCATTTGCTTTTATATTTCTGGCTATTTCCGGCTCAGTTAAATGCGGGGTTTTTACGTGTAACGTAGCCCTTTGAAGTCTTTGCTGCAAAGTCGGCATATACCGGCTGGTTATTGACAAGCAGCCCCACGCTATAATGCAGGAAACGGCTCCCACAACAAGGCCGACTTTCAGCCATTCAAAAAATTTTATCGAACCGCGATATCGTTTTTCAGCCATGCCGAGGGCAACAATATTGGCAGTCGAGCCTATCATTGTAATGTTCCCACCTAAGCAAACTCCCTGAAGCAGGGCCCATATCAGAGGCGTCTGTCCAAGCTTGTCCACAACAGGCACAAACGCCGCGACAAAAACAACATTATCGACAAGTGCTGAACCGGCTGCGGATAAACAAATAATTATCGGTAAAAGAAGCGAAGGCTTGTTGCCGAATACCTGCTGAAAATGACCTGCGATTTCTTCTGTCACATGAGTATGCTGAAGCGAGCCTGCAACCGCAAAAAGCATCATAAAAAAAAGCAGCGTCCACCATTCAACATCGGCTTCGATATAGTGCCTCGCCCTTTCCTGGCGGAATACCATCAAAATTCCCGCAACCACCAGCGGTGCAACGATAAGTATTGTATTAGGCGCAAGGCCGAGCCTGATTTCCAGCCAGTGATGCAGAGCGATAAAGCAAATCATGCCACCAAGAATTGCCAGCCCTCTTTTATAAGGGACACTCACCAGCGGCCCCAGACCTAAACCCATTTCGCGTCTTGCAGTAAGTCGTTCCGACAGCAGCTCTATATCCTTGCGATACCACCACAGCAGTATAAACATCAAACATACAAGAATCATCATCATTACCGGGAACGACCAGACGATAAAATCAACAAAACTAAGCGGCGGCGAAACATTCTGGCCGATAACTATGCCGACAGGATTGCCGAGCATCGTTCCGCTTGAGCCGATGTTCGTTGCCATAATCGATATTATCAAAAACGGCATCGGCGAAACCTTCAGCGTATCACAAACCTGGAAGACCAGCGTAGCCATGAAAAAAATCGAGGTAACCTCATCAACAATGCACGACATTATCGCACTAAGGAATATGACTATAACTATAAATATTCTGCCGGTCATTTTGGGCGTCTTGATTACACTTTGAATAATCCATGTAAAAAGACCCATCTCTCTCAAAACGCCGACTGTAACCATCATGCCCACAAGAAACAGTATCACATCGACTTTGCATTCTTTTATAAAAGTAGGCAGGTCGAGCGTATTTGTCCCCATAAGTACGCCGATACCGATAAACGCGATAGCAAGCCTGAAATTCCAGAAAAGCAGCGTCGCCACCACAATCATTATAAAAATCGACGACGAGATAATCTGCTGATTATTCAGCTTCAGGACGTGAGTCAGCACGCCGACACTGAAACTGACTGCCAGCATTATCAGCATTCTGACAAAAGTATTCTCCTTCTTATTATTTGTTGTCGAAGCCACGATTAACTACTCCCGCAGTATTTTATTAAGAAACATTGCCAGCGATACAACCCCTGCCAGAGTCTTGCCTCTGAGCACATACGCATGGTCAACTCTATGTTTTGCAAACTCCTTAGCCACCTGAGCGGCTGGGGCATCTTCTGCAACGTTTGCGTAATCCATGGTCATTATTTCGGTCAGCCAGGTTTTGCTTTCCTTTCGTAAAATTTCAGCAAACGGCTCAAAATTAATAATCGGGGTAAGGTCTTCCACCCACAGGATATAGTCAGGCAGACAAATTTTCAGCAGTTCGTGTGTTGTAACAACTCCCATCAAATTACCGTCCTTATCAACCACGGGCACATCTCTGACCTGATGGTGCACAAATAAATCAATTGCTCTTTCCAGCGTGTCATATTCCTGTAGTTTAATGGTAACTGGGCTCATAATATCGCTGGCCTTGAGATGTTCTTTGAGGGTCATGCCGCTCTTATCGAAAAAGTCCCAGACCTTCTTTGCGGTATCGAGCTCTGCAACAATATCGGCGGTCTTTGGGTCCTGGCAGATTTTGGCAAGCGAGCTCATCGCCTGAAGATATGCCCCGGGTGCAGCTTTCGGAACCAATGTCATAATTATCAGCTTCACCGGTTTTTCAATTTGAGGAGCGTATTTGATACCTTTTTGGGAAGTAGCAATGCCGACGGTGATCTGATTTATCGCAGAAAGCCTTACATGAGGCATCGCAATACCCGGCCCGACAACTGTCGGAATTTCATTTTCACGCTCCAATAGGGCCTGATAAGCCTCTTCAACATTACCAATTCCACGAACCAGGGCTAACTGCGTGAGCATTTGCTTTAAAAGCTGACCGCGGTCAGCTTCGGTGGTCTGACAAATAACCTCCTTGGCGGTAAAAAGAGATGAAAATCTAACACTATTGTTAACCTTCGCAGCCATAGTATCTTACAACCTGTCTTACTATCACGGAATGATTAATAATTGAACGATTTAATCTATTAGCTTAATGCACTTACGGCAAGAAAAACCTTGACACAATTCAGAGGATGTACTTCACGTTTGTAAGTAGATTTTCAGGCTGCCAGAGGCTTTTGAGACCATAATTGCTTCCCTTTGTCATTCAGCCAGCAACCCGCAACGCTTATGTTGATGACGAGCCTGCTTTGCTCCAAGTCATTCCCGATTGATTCAAACGTCTGCCAATATCTACAGTCAAGTAAAAATAATATTCGGGCTACAAAAGAGGCAATCATTGGTGCTCATTGTATCTCGTATTGCGTTTAGTGCAACGTTTCGTTTGCTTTTATACTTCTCGCTATTTTCTATCCACTAACTAACAACAGCTATTATTGGTCGGACCGGTCTGTCTGGTCGCCAGATTCTGTAGTCCCCTGGGCTTCGTCAATCTCTTTAACTTCTACGGTTTCTTTTGCCTTTTTGCGCGAACGTTTCTTGGCTGTAGTTTTGCTATGTTTTTTTAAGCTCTCATCGGCGCCTATGAGCTGAAGCAAAACAAGCTGGCCATTATCACCCAACCTCCTCAAAGACAGCCGAATAATTCTCGTATAACCGCCAGGCCTGTCAAGGTATCTGGGGCCAAGCTCGCTGAACAACTTTCCAACTATCGTGCCGGTTTCGACTGCTTGGCCGTCCTTGTAATCTATTATGTTGCGATTTCCAAGCAGAGAAATGGCCCGGCGTCTGGCTGACAATGTCCCTTTCTTAGCCAATGTAATCAGCTTCTCGGCAAAGGGCTTCACCTCTTTAGCCTTTTCTATCGTGGTCGAAATCGTCTCGTGCTGGATGAGCGAAGCGACCAAATTTCGTCGCATAGCCAGACGATGCTCTTTTGTTCGACTTAACTGACGTCCTGCTACTCTGTGACGCATATATTCAAACTCCTCTTAATCCGGCACTACTGCCCGAAAATGGTATCAAATTAAACTATCAAAATTAACTATTGATATCGGTCATTCCTAAAGACAAGCCGATGTCGGCGAGTTTTCTCTTTATTTCCCGCAGAGAAGTTTTGCCGAAGCTGCGAATCTTCAGCAAATCAGCCTCTGTCATCTTCACCAGCTGGCCGACTGTTTCGGTTTTTACGGATTCAAGACAGTTGCTTGCTCTCACTGAGAGCTCCAGCTCCTGTATCGGCATATTGAGTTTCTGTATCAGTTCCTCGTTAGCAGCACGTTCCTTGGTTTCCACCTCAACAATTTCAGAGGCTGCAACGGTCTTTTCTCCAAGCTCAAAATATTGCACGAACGGATTAACGTGCTTACGCAAAATTTTAGCAGCCTCCACCAATGCCATTTCAGGTGTGATTGTTCCGTTGGTCCAAATCTCCAGAATCAGCTTGTCATAATTAGTTCGCTGGCCAACACGAGTATTTTCAGTCGTGTAGCGTACTCTTGTAACCGGCGAATATACGGCATCGAGTATTATTCTGCCGATCTCCTGGTCGAACCTATCTGCGGTAGCGATGCGTTCGGAAGCAGGCACATAACCACGGCCATTCTCTACTACCATTTCCATTTCAAAATTTACTTTTTTCGTCAAAGTGGCTAACGCCGTATCTTTACTTATCACTTCGATAGCCGGGTCAGCAACTATATCAGCAGCCGTTATAACACCGGTTTTATTTACCGAAACACTCATCGTTTTTGGACCCTGGCCCTGGAGCCGGATGACAAGACTCTTGACGTTTAAAACAATATCGGTAACATCCTCCATCACTCCGGCCATCGAGCTGAATTCATGGCTGACTCCGGCTATTTTGATGGATGTCACGGCACTACCTTCTAAAGAGGAAAGTAATATGCGTCTGAGACTGTTGCCAATAGTGGTACCGAAACCTCTTTCAAAAGGCTCGATAAAGAACCGGCCATACTTATCGTTCGATACCATCGCGTCTCGTTCAACACGAGTCGGCAATTCCAAACCACGCCATGTAACTCGCATATAGGTCTCCTATGTAAGCTTTGAGTTCGCCAGTTAGAAGCGAATCTCTCGATTTTGAATTTTTACCCCTTCTTGTTGCCGGCAGGGGTCAAAAACCCGACACCAAAAACTGCTTCGCAGCTATCTCGAGCAGAATTCCACAACCAACTGCTCTTCAACGGGAATCTGGACATCATCCCGAGCCGGCATTGCAACAATAGTAGCTTCGGGTTTTTCCCGAACTAATTGCAGCCAGCTCTGCGTGGTAAAATTCGGGTTGCTTTCCAGTTGCTCCTTAACTTTTTTGACGCTCTTTTCGGAACCTTTGATTGTTATTTTATCTCCGATTTTCGTAGTATAATCGCTGACATTCACTTTACGTCCGTTTACATAAATATGGCCGTGAGCAATCAACTGCCTTGCCGCCTTGCGAGACGGTGCAAAATTTAACTTATAGACCACATTATCCAAACGTCTTTCCAGCAGTTGTAATAGAGCTTCGCCGGTATTGCCTTCTCCCCGCTCAGCCTCGTGAAAATACCTCATAAACTGTCGTTCCAAAAGTCCGTAATATCTTTTGACCTTTTGCTTTTCGCGCATCCGAACGCCGTATTCACTCGCTCTGCCTCTGCGCCAACCGTGCATCCCGGGAACCAGATTCCGCTGTTTCTTTTCGATAGGACACTTAGCCGTCTCACATCTGATGCCCTTAAGCATAAGCTTCATTCCTTCACGACGGCACTGTTTACAAGATGAATCCAGATAACGTCCCATTCTTTCTATCTACCTCCAAAAGATAAAAATTATAATTCAAAACTAAAATTCAAATATGGATACATAAGTTCTTCTTAAGGAGTCCTTAGAACTAACAGGCGTATCGAAATCGAAACAAATTAGAAATTCTAATGTTCAAATTTTCAAATCTTGTCGCTTCGGTCATTTGATTTTGGTTATTAGATATTGCTTCGGATTTCGATATTCGTGCTTCGGATTTTATTTTTTATACTCTCCTTCGCTTCGGCGGCCTGCAGCCGTTGTGCGGAAGCGGCGTAACGTCCTCTATCGAAGCGATACGCAATCCCGCTTGCTGCAGGGCCGATATCGCGGATTCACGACCTGAACCAGGCCCCTTAACCCTGATTTCGACTTCGCGTACACCATTACGCATAGCGGCACTGGCACAACGTTGAGCTGCCCTTTGTGCCGCAAAAGGTGTGCTCTTGCGAGAACCTTTGAAGCCCACACAGCCGGTTGAACTCGAGCAAACCGTATTACCATCCAAATCCGTAACCGTAATCAACGTATTGTTGAATGTCGCCTTTATGTGCACAACAGCACGGACGACATTTTTTCTTACCTTTCGCTTTGTCTTTTTTGCCATTATTCAGAAAAATCCTTTAATCAACGTATAACGTATATGTTATTTTCTCTTAGCGTTTTTCTTTTACGCCCTTTTTGCCCGCGACTGTTTTTCTTGGTCCTTTACGAGTGCGTGCATTACTTTGGGTGCGCTGGCCCCGAACGGGCAAACCCCTTCTGTGGCGAATGCCTCTGTAACAATTTATATCGCGCAAGCGAGCTATATTTTGTGCAACCTGCCTGCGAAGCTGACCTTCCACGATGTAATTGCGGTCGATTATCTGCGTTATACGGCTAAGCTCATCTTCAGTGAGCTTGCTGGCCTTTGTACTTTTTTCGATACCAGCCTCTTTCAAAATCTGTTCCGACGTATATTTACCTATACCAACAATATACGTCAGCGAAATCCATATAGATTTGTCGTTTGGAATATCAACACCAACTATACGTGGCATATCAGCTCCTTTTCTTATCCGGTTATCGGTTAATCACCACCGGCCGCTCACGATAAAATCAACCCTGGCGTTGTTTATGCCGCGGGTTCGTGCAAATCACCCGCACAACGCCTCTGCGACGAACAATCTTGCAATTCTCACATATACGCTTCACAGAACTTCTAACTTTCATTTTAAATACCCGCTTTTTCGGCTGTGGTCTGCGACTAATGCCTGAGAACTATTCGGCCTCTGTTTAAATCATAGGGTGACATTTCAACCATGACCGTGTCCCCAGGCAAAATCCGGATATAATGCATCCGCATTTTGCCCGAAACATGCGCCAAAACCTTGTGGCCGTTCTCCAATTCCACTTTAAACATCGCATTCGGCAAAGCATCGGTCACTTTGGCTTGCAATCTTATTGTGTCCTTCTTTGCCATCTTCCCTGTTTCATATTTCTTTATGTTGTGGCTGGTAACTCCTGATTCATTCGAGATACTACTCACGACCTTTCCAAAGTCAAAACCTCACAGCCGTTTCCCACTATCGCAATTGTATGCTCAAAATGAGCCGAGCATTTCCTGTCTTTTGTTACCACTGTCCATCCGTTCCTCAGTGTTTGCACGGCACTGGAGCCGGCGTTTATCATCGGCTCAACAGCCAAAACCATCCCTTCGGCCAAAACAATGTCATTGGCTAACAACTCGTCGTTGACAAAGTTGGGCACTCTCGGCTCTTCATGCATCTTCCTGCCGATACCGTGCCCGACAAAATCTTTTACCACCGAAAACCCGGCGGACTCGGCATATTGCTGCATCTCGGCTGCTACCTGACTCCATTTAACCGACGGCGCAGATTTCGCTATTGCTATATCAAGAACACGTTCTGTTACTTCCATCAGCCTGCGTTTATCTTCTGAAATCTCGCCGATGGCAATCGTAACCGCTGCATCTGCACAATAGCAGTCAAGTCTGACGCCGAAATCGATGCTGAGGATGTCGCCGGACTCAAGCTTTGTATTCTCCGAAGGAATTCCGTGAACGACCTGCTCATTTATCGAGGTGCAAATTGCACCCGGAAACGGGATTTTGGAAGTCGGTGTGCGGACACCCTTGAACAAAGCTTGTGCTCCGGCATCAGCGGTCATTTGCGCAGCTACCTCGTCCAGATGCCCTGTGGTTACTCCCGGCTCTGCCATCTCTTTTAGTTTTAAAAGAACATCTGCTACAACAGCACCTGCCTTACGCATTAAGTCAATTTCTCTTCGGCTGCGAAGCGTTATAGCCATTTAATTTCGTATCTCGTCTCGTGTTCGATTCACAACCGGCGCTTCACGTTTTGACCAGGGCGTCCAGATTCTCAAATATCGAAGCCCTTATCTCGTCAGGGCTTCTGTCGGCATCGAAGTCATAAACAGTGCCGTTATTTCTATAGTAATCCACCAGCGGTTCTGTCTGCTGATGGTATGTTTTAAGACGATTAGCCACAACCTCCGGGCTGTCATCAGGCCGTTGAACAAGCCTGACGCCATCATTATCGCACAGACCTTCAACCTTTGGCTTCAAGTTTTCAATATGGTAAACCGCCCCGCACTTCGGACAGCTTCTTCTTCCGGTCATTCGTCTTGCTACTACCTCGTCATCTATCTGGAGGTTCAGAACAACGTCAATTTTCATCTCGTCAGCGGCCAATGACTCAGCAAGCTCAACTGCCTGGTTAACGGTTCTTGGAAAACCATCCAGCAAAAAACCGGCGGCAGGGGCCTTTCTTATCGCTTTGGTCATCATCTCAATTATGATTTCATCCGGCACAAGAGCACCTGAATCCATATAACCCCTGGCCTTTTTTCCTAACTTAGTGCCTGCGGCTCTTTCCTGCCGTAGGATATCCCCGCTGGATAAATGGAGCAGACCATATCGGGCAACGATATTCTTACACTGAGTTCCTTTGCCCGCACCCGGTGCGCCCAACAAAACTATTCTCATGCATACGCCCCTTTTATCCTGCCGGCTCCGCTGAAACCCTCATAGCTGCGCATTAAAAGGTTGGCTTCTATCTTCTGAACCAGGTCCAGCGAGACACTAACAACTATCAACAAGCCTGTACCGCCTAAGAACGTCGCTACACGCCAATCAATTCCTAATGATATTGAAACCACCGTCGGCACAATCGCAATTATGGCTAAAAATGCGGCCCCAAAATAAGTGATTCTGGCCATAACCGTCTCCAGATATTCAGCAGTTCTACGTCCAGGCCTAAGGCCGGGAATGAAACTTCCTGAATCCCGCAGGTTCTTAGCCATCTCTTTAGGCTGAAACTGAACCGTTACCCAAAAATAAGCAAACAAAAATATCAATAACATATACAGAACATTGTAAGTATAAGCACTGTGACCGAGAGCATCCCTCAGAGTGAACAGAACTGCCGAATTACTGAATATCGGGATTTTTATCAGTTGTTCAATTATGATTGGCGGGAACATCATAAAGCTCGATGCGAAAATTAATGGCATCACTCCCCCGTGGTTGACACGGAGCGGCAAATAATGTCTCTGCCCGCCGTACATTCGCCGGCCTCGCATCTGTTTTGCCTGCTGAATCGGTATTCGACGCTGGCCTTGAGTTATTAGTATCGCACCGGCAACAACGAATACGAACGCTGCTATCAGGAACAATACCTTTGCCGGCCCTACAGAGCCGGTTGATGCGCCGACTCTCAAGTCAACATTCTGCCAAAGCGTCCGGATTGCCCAGGGCATTCTGGAGATAATGCCGGCCATAATTATCAAACTAATACCGTTGCCTATCCCGTATTCATCTATCTGCTCGCCGAGCCACATTAAAAAGATAGTGCCGGCTGTCATGCCGACCATACCCATTATCATTGCCTGACGGTACATACCCGCATAGGTTAATCCCTGCCCCCCTAACAACTTCATAAACATTATCGACTGAACGGCACATATCAGCACAGTCAGATAGCGCGTGTACTCCTGTATCTTTTTGTAGCCGGTTTGTCCTTCCTGGCGCAGCTTCTTCAAAGCAGGAACAACCTCACCCAACAGCATAAGGATAATCGACGCAGTAATATAAGGCATAATTCCCAGGCCGAACAAGCTGCTGTTCTCCAGGGTCCCCCCGGTGAACATCTGCATGTATTCAGCAGCTCTACCCAACGGACTCTCCGTGTCTCTTGATTTGGTAATCTCAGCAATCTTTCGCTGGTCGAAACCGGGAACAGGGATATGGAAACCTACCCTGTATATTATCAGAAGGGCCAAAGTAAAAAGAACCTTATTACGCAGGTCCGGAATTCTGAATATGTTTATTACCGTTCCAAGCATTATTTCTTATCCAGTATTCTCTACCCGCTTCTAGGAAGCGGATATGTCGGTTTCACATTTCCTTATGATAAAATACACGGACAACAATCAAATCACTTTTGCCGAGCCGCCGCAAGCCACAATCTTCTGCTCCGCCGTTCTGCTGAATTTGTGAGCTGTTACCTGCAGCTTTTTTGTCAGGTCTCCCTTGCCGAGAATCTTGATTTTGCTTTTAGTGTTGTCAATCAGTCCGGCGTCGCATAATTGCTCTGCACCAACATCAGCACCATCCGCGAATCCTTCCAATTGCGAGACATTTACGATTTCGCAGCGCATTGCGAATTTATAGTTACTAAAACCTCGTTTAGGCAGCCGGCGAAATAAAGGCATCTGGCCGCCTTCATAGAGCGAAACGGAAGTTGAGCCGGTTCTGCTGCCGCTGCCCTTGTGGCCTCGGCCACAAGTCTTACCGTGCCCGCTGCCGGTGCCCCTGCCAACGCGCCGACGAGACTTGTGTTTACCCACAACAGAAGTTATTTCATGATTCAACATTCAAATCACCAAATTGTTAATCAGCAATTATTAAGCGCTAATTGTCACACCACGAAGAGATTCAACCGCTTCTTTACTGCGCAATTTCAACAATCCATCCATTGTAGCTTTGACCACGTTTTTAGCAGAAGTGCTCCCGTAAACTTTTGTAAGAACATCCTGCACGCCGGCATATTCGAGCACTGCTCGAGCGCTGGAGCCGGCAATAACTCCGGTGCCGGGACTGGCCGGAACAAGCGCTATCTTTGTAGCTCTGTATTTGCCGTTTACCGAGTGTGGAATCGTGCGGTCAACTAAAACTATTTTGTGCAAAGATTTCTTGGCATCTTTTATACCTTTCTCAACCGCCTGCGGAACCTCGTTAGCCTTACCATAACCAACACCAACCGTGCCTGCACGGTCACCGACCACAACCAATGCGGCAAAGCTGAAACGCCGACCTCCTTTGACCACTTTGGAACAGCGAAATACCTTTACGACCGTATCTTCCAAAGGCTTTTCTTCCTGGTCTGAGAGTTTAACCCCGTTAGAAGTCCGCACCAAAAGTGCCGCACCTCCTTCAGGGGTCTTGCTTCCAAGGGCGTTAACGGGTTCTACTGCCAATTTTTTCTCCAAACAATCTCGTTTTTTTTATTATCGTGTTTGTTAAAAGGCCAGCCCGGCTTTTCTTGCCGCTTCAGCAAGCGTCCTGACTCTGCCATGATACTTATATCGATTTCTATCAAAGCAAACACACTTTATGCCGACACTAAGAGCCTGTTTGGCGACCGCTTCACCTACGATTTCAGCGGCTTTTTTATTGCCCCCGCGGGGCAATTGGTCGCGCAGACCTTTTGTCCTTGTGCTTGCCGATGCAAGTGTCGCTCCGGCAATATCATCTATAATCTGGGCGTAAATATGCCTGTTCGAGCGAAATACCGACAATCGAGGTCTGTCCGGTGTCCCCAAGACCTTTTTACGCACGTGATACTTACGCCTCAGCGCCGCTCTTTTTAGCATCTCAGCTTTCATAAGAACCAAATCCAATTTACTATTTACTGACTATTCATTATTTTCTGCTGATTGCGAATTAAGACTTTTTTTGGTTGCCATTTTTCGACTTATTGCGAGATGAGAACTCCTTCAATAGTCAATATTCAATTGTCAATCGTAAATCTTATGCCGTTCCCGAAGCAAACGCTTTGCCGACCTTGCGCCGCACATGTTCGTCGGCATAACGGATACCCTTTCCTTTATAAGGTTCGGGCGGCCTTATCTTCCGTATATCTGAAGCGAACTGTCCCAGCAGACATTTGTCTATCCCGGAAAGTGTAAACCTTGCCGGTACATCATCGCCCCTGGTAGCACCGACTTCAATATTTACCTTTATACCCTTCGGCACTACCCGCCCTATCGGATTGCAAAAACCGACCTGAACGAACAGCTTTCCCCCCTGCTCTTTGACATTATACCCGGTGCCGTATATTTCCATCTTCTTTTTAAAACCTTTGCTGACACCGGTAACCATATTGGCAATCAAGGCACGCATTGTGCCGTGCAACTGCCTATTCTGACGGTCCTGAAGATGCTCATTTTCGACTAATATTTTCCCCTCGGCATCGTCTATCTTTACCTTTATCCGCGGATGACAGTCCATCTTCAGTTCGCCAAGCGGGCCGGAGACCTTGATACTCAGGCCTTTCTGCTCAACCTTTACGCCTTTAGGAATATCAATATGTTTTTTTCCAATACGACTCATCAGCTTACCGTACAAAGTATTTCGCCGCCGAGGTTTGCCTCGCGGCAGCTTTTATCACTCATTACACCTTTACTTGTCGAAACTATTGCTATACCCATACCGGCTAAAACGCGCGGCAATTTATCAACAGATGAATAAACTCGACGCCCGGGTTTGCTTATTCGTGCTATTTCATTAATAATGGAACAACCACCCTGGTCATACTTCAATATAATCCTCAGCATTCCCTGCTTGCCATCGTCAATTCGGTCATAATCCTCGATGTAACCCTCTTTCTTCAAAACAGCCGCTATGCCTTCGCAGATATTTGATGCCCTAACATTGACCTGTTTTCTGTTTATTCGCATAGCATTGCGAATTCTCGTCAACATATCAGCTATCGGGTCGCTTAAGCTCATAATTTTGTGCCTCGTCTTTTGGGGCCTTTTAGTGATAAAATCTTCGACTTACCAACTGGCTTTTCTCACTCCCGGTATTTTCCCTTCGTTAGCTAATGTTCTAAAACAAATCCGACAAATTTTAAACTTGCGATATACCGCCTTGGACCTGCCACAAAGCTGGCAACGCGTATATTGTCTAACGCGAAATTTCTGCTTTCGTTCTGCCTTGTTTTCCAGTGCTTTAGTTGACATTCATTCGCCCCGATTTCTCGTATTCGAGCCCAGGCTTTATTCTTTATCTACGGCTGTTAAGCCTTTGAACGGCATACCAAAAAGCTGAAGCAATCTTCTCGCTTCTTCGTCGCTCCGTGCCGTCGTTACAAAAGTTATATTCATACCCTGCTGAAATTCTATCTTGGCAGGATTGATTTCCGGAAAAACGCTCTGCTCAGCCAGGCCCATTGAGTAATTCCCCCTGCCGTCAAAACTATTCGAGTTCAGTCCTCGAAAGTCTCGTACCCGCGGGATTGCAAGACTAATGAGCCTGTCCATAAATTCGTACATTCTCACGCCTCGAATCGTAACCTTCAAACCCGTTTCCATACCTTCACGAACCTTGAAATTCGAGACGCTCTTTTTAGCTTTACAGGCTACAGGCATTTGGCCGGTTATCATCATCAAATCCTTTTTGGCTGATTCCAAAAATTTCTTGTCCTGAGACGCTCTGCCTACACCCATAGAAACAACGACCTTTTCCATGTGCGGCACGGCCATAGGATTTTTATAGCCGAATTCTCTGGTCAGCTCCGGAATTATCTTTGACTTATATAAATCTCTTAAACGTACCATCCCATATCTCTAACCGGCTCACTAATTAAAAAACCACCGGTTACTCATTCATTATGTTTTTGTCTTTCTTACTATTCCAATCTCGGTGCCGTCGGTCGCGAGACGCTTTTTGCCGCCATCCTCACCCACCTGATAACGAACCCTGCTGCCTCGTGAACTTTTTGGATTCACCGGCAAAACATTGCTTATATGTATCGGCTGCTCAACGTTGATTCGGCCACCCTGCGGATTTTTGCGCGAAGGCCGAACGTGCTTTTTTACTATGTTGTGACCCTGAACAACTACACGATGCTTATCAGGTATCACACGCAGCACTTTGCCGATAGCGCCTTTGTGGTCACCAGCAATAATCTCTACCATATCGCCTTTTTTTATATGTAAAGCCATCTCAAAATTAAATTCCAAAATTCAAATATCAAAAATACACATCAAAACGCAAAATATCTCCGCTTTCCCTTGCAAATTCCCTTTACGCTTTAGGTTCTAATTTTTGCATTTTAAATCTTCTATACCACCTCGCCTGCTAATGAGATAATTTTCATATAGTTTTTTTCGCGAAGCTCGCGAGCCACCGCACCAAAAATCCTGGTTCCTATCGGATTACCATCACCATCAATCATCACTGCGGCATTGCTATCGAACCTTACATAACTGCCGTCAGTGCGTCTTATAGGGCTCTTGGTGCGGATAATAACACACTTATGCACTTTCTTGTCATCCAACTGGCAACTGGGCAGCGATTTTTTTATCGCAACACAGACAACATCTCCCACGCTGGCAACAGACCGGGTAAACTTACCCCTGGCGCCGCTCTTACCAAGAACCCTGATGCACAACGCCGACTTGACACCCGAATTGTCGGCTATATCCAACATTGTTTCCTGCTGAATCATTATCCCGTATCTCAACTCACACTTCAACTGCTCTCTGGACAACCCTAACAAGACGCCAACTTTTGGTTTTACTGCGAGGCCTGCACTCTGCAATTTCAACGAGGTCGCCAACACCGCTCTGATTGTGCTCATCGTGAACTGCGATTTTCGTCCTGCGATTGATGTATTTGCCGTACTTTGGATGCTTGACCCTGAAGTCAATCCTAACTTTGACGCTTTTGTTGCCGCTGTTGCTTACCACTACTCCGGCTAAAGTTTTGAATTTTCGTTCCTGCATCTTTGATTTCCAACGCATCAATCATCTGCGGACAAAACGTTACCTGCTTTCCCGCATTATCGTTTTAATCCTTGCAATATCACGCCTAACGTTAATTACGGCTTTAGAGTTCTCAAGCTTTTCCGTAACTGCCTGCGAGCGCAAATCAAACAAATGCCTCTCAAGCTCTTCCAGTTTGCCCTCAAGTTCATCCTCGCTCATCTCTCTGTAATATTGCGCTTTCATCTAAAGCTCACCTCTTACAATGAATGTCTTCGCTTAACGAACCTGCACCGAACCGGCATTTTATGTGCGACTCTGACAAGTGCCTGCTTTGCCACCTCTTCACTTACTCCGCCTACTTCAAAGCAAACCTGTCCGGGCCTGACTCTGGCGACCCAAAATTCCGGCTCGCCTTTACCTTTGCCCATTCGCGTTTCCAGCGGCTTGGAACTAACCGGCTTATGCGGAAATATCCTTATATAGACCTTGCCTTCACGATGCAAAAAGTGTGTCGCTGCAACTCGGCCGGCTTCAATATTCTTTGCGGTTATCCAGCTCCTCTCCAAAGACTGTAAGCCGTATTCACCAAACGCCACGAAATTGCACCTCGAGGCATTGCCCTTCATTCTGCCTCGTTGGCTTTTACGAAATTTAACTCTTTTTGGCATCATTGCCATTTTTTCAAACCCTTGTAAAACCAGTAACTAAAAAAGCAATTTCTTTCGCGGAAAGACCAATTTTTCAACTTACCTCTGTACCGCTTGACTCGCCCTTGTCAGACTCCGCCTCTGGAACAGCCACATTATTAGTTTCGGTGGTGCCTTTACTACCCTCTTGCCCCTCTTTAGTTTTAACTCTGCCGCCTTCCCTCATCGCCGGGCTAATCCGCCTTGGTGGGCGACGCCGACGACGATGGTAACTTTGCAAAACTTCTTCACCGAATTTGCCTTTATAAATCCAGACTTTAATGCCGATTGCCCCGTATGTTGTCCGCGATGTTGCCACGGCGTAATCTACATTGGCATCCAGCGTATGCAGCGGAATACTGCCAAGCATCTGCGTCTCCTTCCTGGCCATCTCCGAGCCTGCCAGCCGTCCAGAGCAGGTAATCTTAACTCCTTTGGCGCCGGCGTTCATCGCCAATTCACAATACTGCTTCATCGTACGCCTGAATGAAGCTCGCTTACTTAACTGCTCAGCAATTGCCTCCGCTATTAACATAGCGTTGAGGTCCGGCTCTTTTATCTCGACGACGTTGACACTTATCTTTCGACCTGTCATCTCTTCAAGCTCTTCCCGCAACCTATCGACTTCACCACCCCTTGGGCCGATGACCACGCCGGGCCGAGCACTGTGCAATGTTACTTTTACCTCGTTGCGCGTCCGGATTATTTCAGTCTTTGCCACCGCACCTTTCGGCATACTGCGGTTAAATCTATTATCGACATACCGGCGAATCTTCTGGTCCTCGACCAGAAAATCACCGTAATTAGCCTTCGGAGCAAACCAGGTGCTCTGCCAACCGAGCGTTATTCCTGTTCTAAAACCTATTGGCGACGTTTTCTGACCCATAATCTCATATAAATCCTAATTCCGAATATCGAAATACGAAAAAAATCCAAAATTCAAATGTTCGAATTTTCAAAACTTACTGTTTTGGGTCACGCCTTTCAGTCCCAAGGACTCCTTTCGGAGAAACGTACGTATCCACATTTGAATTTCAGTCATTAGATATTGTTTCGAATTTCCAGTTTCGTACTTATCCTTTCCTTTTTCGCTTTACACCTGTGTTACTGTTATATGTATGTGACAAGCCCTTTGGCGAATAGGATGCGCTCTGCCTCTATCCTTCGGTATCCATCTTTTTGTGCCGATGCGGATTCCTGCATCATCAATGCGAGCCGAGCTTACATAAAGATTATCAACGTCAACCTGCTGCCCGTCGGCATCCGCAACGGCACTTCTTAAAACCTTATCAATCATCGTTGCAGCACGTTTTCTCGTGAACTTCAGGATATCCATTGCGTCCTGAACACTTCGACCGACTATCAGTTGCGCAACTAACCGGACTTTGCTCGCTGACATCGGAGCAAAACGATAAGACGAACACCAGTCAGCTATATCATTTACCTCAACGGAAAAAACGCCCGCTAAACGGCGAATATCATCCGCCTGCGGTTTGGGCTTAAACAGGCCTTTTTGCCAGTTCTTAATTGCCGCTATAGCTTGCTTCTTATTAAACCTGGCTCCGGCAAGCCGGTCGGCTAACTGCTCAATATCCACCTGCCGTTCCCGGCAAAGCTCTTTTAACTTATCAGCACTTAGCATGCTTCCTATTGCAACTCCATTTCATTCTGAACGGAGCGGAGTCCGCCAAAGACCGAAAGAATCTAATCTTCGGCGCCCAGATTCTTCGCTGACGCTCATATCGACAAAAACGTATCTAACATTCCACCTCACGAACAGCGCTCCACGCATATTACTTTATCTTCTTACTTGAATGTCCCTTGAACGTCCGTGTGGGTGAAAATTCACCTAATTTATGCCCCACCATATCCTCGGTTACAAAAACCTTATGAAATATCTTGCCATTGTGGACCATAAATGTAAAACCCACGAACTCCGGGACTATCGTACATCTTCTTGCCCAGGTCTTTATCGGCTCGCGAGAGCCGGAGGCAGTTTGCTTATTGACCTTGCCAAACAGCTTGTCGTCAATGTACGGTCCTTTTTTAAGAGATCTTCCCATTTCTCGTATCTCACGCCATGTGTTTTTCACACGATTAAATCAAATATTCAACTGCTCGTGCCTTCTACACTCTAATTTGAAAACGTCCACTTTTTCGTCTTCGAATAATCCTCTTGTTACTCGGATTTCGCGGGTTTCTGGTTTTCCCACCTTTTGCCAGCACACCAGTAGGCGAACAGGGATGGCGTCCGCCGTTTGACCTGCCTTCTCCACCACCCATTGGATGAGAAACCGGATTCATCGCTTTTCCCCTTACGTGCGGTCTGCGGCCCAGATGCCGCTTTCGCCCGGCTTTGCCAAGACGTACATTCTGGTAGTCGGGGTTGCTCACCCGGCCAATCGTTGCCCGGCATTCCTTACGAACCGTCCGCATCTCACCACTCGGCAAAACAATGGTAACCCAGTTACCTTCTTTTGCCACAATTCTTGCGGCGTTGCCAGCACCTCTGACCAGCTTTCCACCCTGGCCGGCTCTCATCTCGACATTATGAATCTCCATACCCGCAGGAATAGCTGACAGTGACATCGCATTACCAATCTTAGGCTCACAAGCCAGGCCGCTTTCCACCCGGTCCCCCGTCTTTATACCAAACGGTGCTAATATATACCTCTTTTCACCATCGCTGTAGTGCAGCAGAGATATAAAACAATTTCTGTTAGGGTCGTATTCAATCGTCGCTACGTTCGCAGAGACGCCGTCCTTATTACGCTTGAAATCTATAACCCGGTAAATTCTTCTTGCGCCGCCGCCTCTGAACCGAATGGTAGTTATACCATAATGGTTTCTTCCGCCGTTCTTTTTGAGCCGCCTGCAAAGCGACTTCTCAGGATTATCGGTAGTCAGCTCAGCGTAATCGTTGACCGAGCTGTTTCTCCGCCCGGCACTTGTTGGTTTATAAACTCTAACACCCATAATTCATACCCCGTATTTAGAATAAATCTATGTGGAACTCCGGCGCCAGAAATACGACAGCCTTTTTCCAGCTCGACGTCTCTCCGAACGCTCTGCCTCTGCGACGTCGTTTGCCTTTACGGTTAGCTGTCCTTACCTTCCGGACTTTGACATTGTATATTTTTTCGACAGCATTTTTTATCTGAATCTTATTAGCCCTTTTATTTACTTCAAAAGAATACGCACCTTTTGTATTCGCAAAGTGCATTCCCTGCTCTGTAATCAAAGGCCGAATTATTACGTTATAATCGTCCACACCTATACCCGTTAATTTCCGCCTGCCCGGTCTCTGTTCAAAATAGATAAAAACGCCTCTTTGGTAAACAGCATTTTGCGGTAGTTGCAGATATCACCGGCGTTCAGTGCGCTAACAGGCATAACCGCTACTTTCGGAACATTCTTAGCTGATTTATAAAGGTTTACGTCTGCGGAATTAATCGTTACCAGGCAGCTACGTTCAATTTTTAAGTTGTTCAGAACGCCTATAAAATCTTTGGTTTTTGGTTTTTCAAAATTTAGCCCGTCAACAACGACAACATTATTACTCAAAAGCTTTGCCAATATCGCCGAGTCCCTGGCTAATCTTCTTTGCTTTTTAGGCATGCGTTTGCTGAAATCTCTGGGAATCTTGGCAAAGGTAACGCCGCCGCCCACACGTTTGCCGGTCCTGATGTTACCCACACGGGCGTTTCCTGTCCCCTTTTGTCTGAACAGTTTTCTGTCCGAGCCGGCTACCTGACTTCTGCCTTTATTGGCGGCGGTCCCCAGGTGCTTATTAGCGTGATACATAACAATAGCCTGTTTAAGCAACGGGTATTTGACCGAGCCGCCAAAAATCGCCTCATCAACTTTCAGGCTCTCGACTTCCTGCCCATTCGTGTTGTAAACAGCTAAATCAATCATCTTCCAAATTCCGTTCTTTAATTACTTATGCTTTTTTGGCACTACGTACAATACAATAACCACCGGCTGGGCCAGGCACAGAACCCTTAACAACTAACAAGTTGTTCTCTTGGTCTATATCTAACAGCTTATGGTTTTTCACAGTAACTCGGCGGTTGCCCATCTGTCCGGACATTCTCTTGCCCTTCTTCAGTTTACCACTGTGACCACGGTCAGTGGCAAAACTGGCTATCGAACCCGACGTTCTGTGCTTTCGTTCAGTGCCGTGAGAGTCGGGGAAGCCGCCAAAGCCATGACGCTTCATCACTCCGGCAAAGCCTTTGCCTTTGCTCGTGCTAACAACATCAACAATTTTATCTTTCTCAAAGACCGAAACCGTCAAGGAGCTACCCGGTTCGTACTGCGGCTCTGCATCAGCCGACAGCCGCATTTCTCTGATAAATCTTTTCGGGGTCGTGTTGGCTTTCCGGCAATGTCCGATTTGCGGCCTCTTCCTGCGTACAGCCTTTATCTCATCAAAACCAATCTGAACAGCATTGTACCCATCGGTTTTAACTGTTTTTACCTGCATAACGACACAAGGGCCTGCCTGTATGACCGTAACCGGCACCAATTCACCCGTATCGTCATAGACCTGGGTCATTCCAACTTTTTTTCCCAACAACATCGCCATAACTTCATATCTCGTATCTCGTGATTCGCTCCACGAATCAGGCTTTTATCCTCACAAAGACCCCTGCCGGCACAACCAATCGGTTCAGCACTTCAACCGTTCTGGCGTTGGCCTCGTGAATATCAATCAGACGCTTATGAGTCCTCAACTCGAACTGCTCACGCGATTTCTTGTCGATGTGTGGACTGCGCAAAACCGTATATCTTTCAACACGTGTGGGCAGAGGCACCGGACCACTGACACGGGCATTGGTCTTTCGAGCGTGCTCAACTATTTCCTTGGCGGACGCATCAAGAGCTCTGTGGTCGTAGGACTCCATCTTAATCCTTATTCTTTCTGTTTCAGCAGCCATAACTTTCCTCTTCGCTGCCCGCCGTCTTCTGCCGGCCTTCGTCCAGACAGCTTTCCCAGAGCAAAACCAGCAGACAAGACAGCAGCTTTATCTTATATTAACCCACTTAGAAACTTTGCCGTTTTGTATCATATTATTCGTCACGAAAGCATTTCTAAGAAGGTTCGTTCTCTTTCATACTTATAAGGCTTTGAAGTATATCAACTTAATAAAGCGAAAACAAAATAAAAAGTCCGCTTTTAGCCTGCAGTTTTTCTGCCACAAGCCACACTTATCTTGTTTGATTTTTGGCAGGAAAGGCCCTTCTCATTGACTATTGACCATTTTCTATTGATTCCGAATTACGGATGCCCTCTTTGTTCCCATTTTGAGGCTTATTGCAAAATGAGAGTCACTTTCAATAGTCAATATTCAATTGTCGATAATCAATTACAAAGTTTGCCTTCCTTAAGAGTTCGGGTTCGGACCAATTATGGCCCATCCAAAAACCATTTATCGGTTGTTGGTGTACCCCTATAACAGATTTATAAACCATTCCTAACCACAGAATTTCGGATATGCCACAGCCCAACTGCAACTTACGCAAAGCCATCCCTGACAATGCTCGCTACGGCTGAAAAAACCTGAAATATATCACATAAATCAAATGCTGTCAATAAATTGTCGGTAAAAAATCGCTTCAAACACAAAAAAATTACTTTTTTTTTAACTCAAACAGACCGATTGGTCAGTACATATTTAGCCAGGAAAAACGTTGATTTTAGGCTCCTATCGAGGTTTTAATGGTTCCAACGAGCCTAAAAAACCACTTGAATCTGGTAATGACCACTATTTTTCGGCCAAAAACTTACATTTTCAGGCTAAACACATACATCGGTCATTTTGAGTTTTTAAAAGACAATCTGCTTGGCAATCTGCTCCGGGACCTTCTCATAGCTCAATGGCTCCATAGTAAAGGTCCCCCTGCCGGCTGTTAAACTTCTTATTTCGCTGGAATACCCAAATAACTCCACCAGCGGCACTTTAGCATCGATTACCTGCATATTTCCATGTACCCGACAATCCGTGATGAATCCCCTTTTTCCAAGCAAATTACCCTGCACTGCCCCAAAATTAACCTGGGGCACTACTACCTGAAGCCGCATTACTGGCTCAAGTAAAACCAGGTCTGCCTTTTCCACCGCTTTTTCAATCGCAATTGAGGCCGCCTGCTCAAAAGCCAGGCCGGAGGAATCCACAGAATGGAATGAGCCGTCAATCAGCGTAACTTTAACTCCCACAACAGGATAGCCCGCCAATACACCGCTGCTCAGAGCGTCTCTGCTTCCCCTTTCAACATCAGGGATAAACTCTCTCGGCACTGCATCGGCTGAAACCTCGCTCTGGAATTCAATTTCGCGGCTCCAATGGCCATCCTCGGTCAAAAGCGGCTCAACCTGTAAAACAACATGGCCATATTGCCCGTGACCGCCCGTCTGGCGTATGAATTTACCCTCCGCCTGGGCCGATTTTGTAATAGCCTCCTTATAGGCGACACGTGGTTTGCCAACCCTGATGTGAACCCCTTTCTCTTTTACCAGCTTATGCTGCAATATCTCTAAGTGCAATTCCCCCATTCCGCTGATGATTGTTTGGCCCGTCTCGCAGTCTATCTTACATTCGAAAGTCGGGTCTTCACGCTTCAAGTCAGCCAGTGCATCTGCCAATTTTGGCTTTTCCGCTGCGGTTCTTGGCTCTATCGACATATTCATAACCGTCTGGGGAAATGTAATGCTTGGCAGGCAAACGGGGCTTCTGGGGTCACAAATCGTATCCCCCGTAAGTGTTTGCTTGAGCCCTACAACTGCGACAATATCGCCGGCACTTGCCGAGTCCAGAATTTGCCGCTCGTTGGCGTGCATCTCAAATATTCTCGTAACATTCTCACGACGATTGCGATTCGTATTCAAGACCCTGCTGCCGGACTTCAATCTGCCCTGATATATCCTCAGGAAGTACAAATCGCCGTGAACATCGGTGGTAATTTTGAACGCCAGCGCCACCATACTGCCATTTGGGTCGCACTTGATGAATATTTTCTTTTTTTTATCGGACGGTTTGTGGCCCGTCAGGACAGGTTTGTCCAGTGGAGAAGGCAGATACGCCAGGACGCCGTCAAGCAGTCTTTGCACACCAATATACCTCAAGGCAGAGCCGACAAATACCGGATGAAGCTTGCTGCTCAGGGTTCCTGTTCTGATTGCTCTGGTAATTATTTTAATATGGGCCGGCTTATCATGAACATAGCTGTCCATAAGCTCGTTATCATATTCGGCTGCAAGCTCAATCATCTGGTGTCTCTGCTGCTGAGCAGCTTTTTTCAGCTCGGAGGGAATTTCTGTTTCTTCAAAAGTCGCTCCCATCTTTTCAGCTTTATAAAAAACAGCCTGCATTTTTATCAAGTCTATCACACCGGCGAAAGAATTCTCTGCACCGATAGGAATCTGCATTAAAATCGGATTTGCAAGCAGCTTATCGCGAATACTTTCAATGGTCATCTCAAAATCGGCGCCTACCTTGTCCATCTTATTCACAAAGCAAAGACAGGGCAGGTCGTATTTCTGTCCCTGTCTCCAGACAGTCTCGCTTTGAGCCTGCACGCCTTCGCTGGCGTCAAATACAGCTACAGCACCATCGAGAACACGCAACGACCTTTCAACCTCAGCAGTAAAGTCAATATGTCCTGGAGTATCGATAAGGTTGATTTCAAAACCCTTCCACGGACATTTTGTCGCCGCTGAATTGATAGTAATGCCTCTTCTTTGCTCCTCTTCCAGAAAGTCCATTACAGCAGTACCATCGTGGACCTCTCCCATTTTGTAGGTTTTACCCGTATAGAAAAGAATACGCTCGGTTATTGTTGTTTTGCCGGCGTCGATATGAGCCATAATCCCGATATTGCGTAATTTTTCCAAAACGCTCAACATTATTCGTATCCCGTCTCTCAAACAGGGAAAACCCGATGTGGTTGACCTGGGCAGGCACACAGGCCTGACCCTGCACGGCAATATCACAAAGCCGTAATACGATATAAAAAAACTGCCACGGTTATTTTTATAAACACACCGTGGCAGTTATAAACGACAGCTCTCACCAGGCAAAGTGGGCAAAGGCCTTATTTGCTTCCGCCATTCTGTGGACATTCTCACGCGTAGTCATTGCTCCGCCATGCTCGTTATAAGCATCTATCAATTCAGAAGCCAGACGCTCGCACATAGGTTTGCCCTTTTTGCTCCTGGCTGAGTCCATTATCCACCTGAAGGCAAGTGACTGCTGGCGCTTGGTGCTTACCTGCATCGGAACCTGATAACTGGCTCCGCCGATACGTTTGCTGCGAACCTCTATCAACGGCTTTACATTGTTTACCGCCTTCTCGAATACCTCAAGGGCACTAACATCCTTGACATTTTTTCCGATGATATCCATAGCGTCATAAAAAACTTGCTGCGCAGTGCTTTTCTTGCCGTCCCACATCATACAGTTAATAAACTTGGAAGCCAGCCTGCTATTATATTTCGGATCCGGTTTCAATTGTTGATTTGAAGCGGTAAACTTTTTGGACATTACTTCTCCCTCATTCACAACATCAGATACAAAACTTTAGTCTTGGGTCTCTAATCTCTGGTCTATTTCCCCCTTTTTGCACCGTATTTACTTCTGCCTTGTTTTCGATTAGCCACACCGGCACAGTCAAGGACACCACGGATAATATGATACCGCACTCCCGGCAGGTCTCTGACCCGCCCTCCGCGAATCGTAACCGTGCTGTGCTCCTGAAGATTATGGTCGATGCCCGGTATGTAAGCTGTAACTTCCTTCCCGTTGGTCAGCCGGACGCGGGCGATTTTCCGCAAAGCTGAGTTCGGCTTCTTGGGCGTCTGGGTCCTCACTATCAGGCACACACCTCTTTTCTGAGGAGAGCCGCTAATATCGGATACCCGCTTATGACCCTTCGATTTCGCACGAGGATGTCTAACTAACTGATTTATAGTTGGCATAATTCTTGTCCCGTCTTTCGTATCTTAATATCCATAACTAATTGATTCCCAAAGCCTCCCTGACTGCGGCCTCGGCCTTCGCCTCGGCCTCTTTGGCCTCCTTGACTTCCTTGGCCTCTTCGAACTCCTTCGGCAGCGGAGCTTCCACAAGGTGCTTGACCTTTATATCAAGGTGCGGCTTGAACGCCGTGCCAGCCGGTATCAGATGCCCGAGTATCACGTTTTCCTTCAATCCGTGAAGTTCATCCACCTTACCCGCCAAAGACGCTCCAGTCAAGACCTTAGTCGTTTCTTGGAAGCTGGCCGCCGCGATAAAGCTCTCCGACCACAGCGAAGCCTTTGTAATCCCCAAAAGCAATGTCTTTGCGGTCGCAGGTTTTGGTTTTTTGCCCGAAGCCCCAGTACCGCCAATCAATTCAATCTTTTCGTTAATACTGGCCAAATCCTTCTTGTCGATAACCTGACCAACCTGTAAATCGGTAGAATCTCCACTGTCAGTAATCTTGATGCTGTTGGTCAATTTTTCATTCTCTTTTCTAAACACGAATTTATCAACTACCTCACCCGGCAAAAACGAGCTGTCACCCACAGATTCAATTTCGATCTTTCGCATCATTTGAGCACAGATAATCTCAATATGTTTATCGTTAATATTGACATTTTGTGAGCGATAGACATTTTGAATCTCCGTCGTCAAATATCTCTGCAGTGATTCTTCACCTTTAATTCGCAGAATATCATGTGGTACCAACGGGCCGTCCGTCAGGGCATCACCAGCTTCAGCGAAATCCCCGGTGTGAACATTAAGGTGTCTGTCACGTGGGACGTGGTGTTCCTTTTCCATTATCACCTTACCTTGTTCGGACTCGGAGCGAATTGTAATCGTCATTTTTCCCTTGCGTTTATCGCTTCGCAACTCGACTCGACCGCTAATCTCAGCCATTGCGGCGGGGTCTTTGGGTTTGCGCGCCTCAAATACTTCGGTAACCCTGGGCAAACCACCCGTGATGTCCTGAGTGCCGCCGGTAGCTCTGGGCTGATGAGCAAGCAACTGGCCCGCCTGAACACTCTGACCCTCATTAACTTCGATTCTGGCCCCCGCAGGCAGGTAGTGAACGTCGAGTATCTTGCCATCCTTGTCTTCGATAATGATTTGTGGATGCTTATCGCCTTTATGCTCGATTACGACAGGCCTGCCAACCTGGCCCTTTCGCTCTTCCTCAATTCCAATCGTCTCGCCCTCAATAATATCAACAAACCGTATAAGCCCAGCCACTTCCGCTAAAATCGGTGTACGGTGTGGATCCCATCTGAACAATGATTCACCCGTTTTGACCTTCTGGCCGTCCTTGACCAAAACGATGGCGCCGTAAGGCACCTTGAACCAGTCGAGCTCCCTGTCTTTTTCGTCAAGAATAGCTATTTCGCCGTTGCGTTTCAGTGCGACTACCACAGTTGTTACCTTTCCGCCGTCTTCGGACTGGGTGGCAACCGCGTTGATATCGCGATACTGCACTTTCCCTTCCTGTGTTGCCTTCTGTTCACGCTCAAGAATGGCTCGCGAAGCAACACCACCGGTATGGAACGTCCGCAGCGTCAACTGTGTACCCGGCTCACCGATGGACTGGGCTGCAATAATGCCGACCGCCGAACCTTCTTCAACCAATTGTCCGGTGCTCATATCCCAGCCGTAACACTTTGCACAAACTCCAAACGGACTGTCACAGGTAAGGGGACTTCTGATTCTGATGGCGTCAAGTCCCAGAGCTTCAATCTTTTCTGCCGCCTCGGGAGTTATCACTTCATTCTCGCGCACAATCATTTCATCTGTAATCGGGTTACGAATATTGTCTCTGGCTGTTCTTCCAACAATAAGCTGCGAAAGTGGAACATCGATTTGCTCGCCTCTGCTGACAATGCTTTTTGTGATTCCCTGCAATGTCTGGCAGTCTCTTTCAATAATAATCACATTTTGAGCAACATCGATAAGTTTTCTTGTAAGATAACCCGAATTTGCTGTTTTCAGTGCAGTATCTGCCAGTCCTTTTCTCGCACCGTGAGTAGAGCTAAAGTACTCAAGAACGGTCAATCCCTCTCTGAAGTTAGCCTTAATGGGTGTTTCGATAATCTCACCGCTTGGTTTAGCCATCAGTGCTCTCATACCTGCAAGTTGCTGTATTTGATCTACGCTTCCCCTCGCTCCCGAATCACTCATTAGATAGATTGGATTAAGGTATGGCGAACCGTCCTCTTTCTTATCCTCTTTAAGCCCTCTCATCATTTCGTTTGTTACAGCGACCCTTGCATTTGTCCAGGCATCGACGACCTGATTATACCTTTCACCTTCGGTCAAGACTCCGTCATCGTAGTTCTTATGAATTTTGCTTACTTTGTTTTCAGTCTGTTCAATAATCTGTTTTTTCTTTTCCGGTATTTTGAGGTCTGTAATACCAAAGCTCAATCCGGCGAGAGTAGCATATTTGAAGCCTAAATTCTTTATTCTATCGAGCAGGTCCACCGTTTCGGCCGAACCTGTGAATTCGAAACAGTCACTAATGACTCGGCTCAACGCCTTCTGAGACATAGTCATATTGTAAAAAGGCATTCCCGCCGGAAGCATATCGTTGAATATGCACCTCCCAGCGGTTGTTTCAACGATGGTAGAATCTTTCCGTCCTGAATCTCCAACGACCTTGACATTACCAAGACGGACCATAATTCTTGTGTGCAAATTGATTTTGCCTGTTTCCAAGGCCATAATAGCCTCGAAAGCATCTCGGAACAGCTTAAGCTCTTTTTTCTCAGAACCGTCACGAGATTCAGCATGGGTCAAATAATAATTGCCCATCACCATATCCTGTGACGGTCCGACCATAGGCGAGCCATTGGCCGGTGAAAATATATTGGCGGTGGTCATCATTAAAATATGCGTCTCAGCCTGGGCCTCGACACTTAACGGCAAATGCACCGCCATCTGGTCCCCATCGAAGTCGGCATTAAATCCCTTGCAGGCCAGCGGATGCAGCATAATTGCGTTACCTTCGACCAGTACCGGCTCAAAGGCCTGAACGCCCATTCGATGGAGGGTCGGCGCACGATTGAGCAGAACAGGATGCTGATGTATCACCTCTTCGAGTATGTCCCAGACCTGCTCATCACGCCGTTCAATCATCCTCTTAGCGCTTTTAATCGTATCGGCCAGACCACGCTGTTTAAGTTTGCGAATAATAAAAGGCTGATACAGCTCGAGAGCTATCTTCTTCGGCAGACCGCATTGATAAAGTTTCAAATCAGGGCCTACCACAATTACCGACCGAGCCGAGTAATCCACACGCTTGCCAAGCAGGTTCTCACGGAATCGGCCCTGCTTGCCCTTAATCATATCGGTCAGCGATTTCAAAGGCCGATTATTACTGCCAAGAACCGAACGTCGGCAGCGACCATTATCCAGCAGCGAATCCACCGCCTGCTGCAGCATCCGTTTCTCATTGCGGATAATCACCTCAGGAGCATTCAGGTCCATAAGCTTCTTTAATCGGTTGTTGCGATTGATAATTCTCCGGTACAGGTCATTTAGGTCACTTGTAGCAAAATTATCTCTCTCTAACAGTACGAGCGGCCTCAAATCCGGCGGAATTACAGGTATTACCTCAAGAACCATCCACTGTGGCTTATTTTTACTGGTTTTGACCTGGTTAATAATCTTAAGCCGTTTCGTAAGGTCTTTTATCTTTTGCCTGCTATTTGTTTTTACTATTGCATCTCTAAGCTGGATGCTGATTTCATCCAGATTGAGGTTTTCCAGCAAAGCCTTGACGGCTTCAGCACCCATCCCCGCTTTGAATGCTTTTCCGTATTTGTTTTCTGCTTCTCTGTATTCTTCCTCGCTCAGCAGTTGTCCAGTCTTCAGCGGGCTTTGCCCCGGGTCCGTTACGACATATTCCTGGAAATAGATAATTTTCTCCAGGTCGGCGGTTTTCATCGCCAAAAGGTTTCCGAGCCGATTGGGTATAGCCTTAAAGAACCATATATGCACAACCGGCGCCGCCAGATTGATATGTCCCATTCGCTTTCTTCTCACGCGACTGTGCGTAACTTTGACACCGCATCGGTCGCAAATTATTCCCTTAAACTTAGTACCTTTGTACTTTCCGCAGGCACACTCCCAGTCACGCTCAGGCCCGAAGATTCGCTCACAAAACAAACCGTCCTTCTCAGGCCGATATGTACGATAATTGATTGTCTCAGGCTTTCGTACTTCCCCAAAAGACCAGCTGCGAATATCATTTGGACTGGCCAACGAAATCTTGACCGAACCATAATCATTAATCCGATCGTAAATACTTCCTAACATTTAATGCCCCTTACCATTTACACTTGACAACTGGTAATTCAATAATCACTTAAAGTACAGTGCTCCCAAGCCGTTTCTTTTCAAGCTGAATATTCAAACCTAATCCTCTTATTTCATTACACAATACGTCAAAGGACAACGGCGTTCCGGCTTCAAGAGTGTTCTGTCCTTTGACCATTGACTCATAGATTTTCGTTCGTCCTTCAACGTCATCGCTTTTTACGGTGAGCATCTCCTGGAGCGTATAAGCAGCCCCGTACCCTTCCAGGGCCCAGACCTCCATTTCACCGAACCTCTGTCCACCGGTTCTGGCCTTACCTCCTAATGGCTGCTGTGTAATCAGGCTATATGGCCCCGTTGCACGGGCGTGAATCTTGTCATCGACAAGATGATGCAATTTCATCATATAGATGTATCCGATAGTACCACACTGGTCAAAAGGCTCACCTGTCCTGCCGTCATATAATTGTGTCTTGAGGCTTTTTGGCACATTAATGAAAAATTCATCCGCCGGCGGCACCTTCTTTTCCTCCTCGAGCTGGGCTTTTCGTTTCCTCATAAGCTCGTTCGCCTCTTCGGTCAATTCCTGGATGTCCTTCTCGGTAGCCCCATCAAACACCGGCGTAATAGCGTTAAATCCTAAAACCTTCGCCACCCAGCCGAGATGCGTCTCGAGAATCTGGCCAACATTCATTCGGCTCGGAACCCCCAGAGGATTCAGCAATATGTCAAGAGGCGTACCATCCTCGAGAAACGGCATATCTTCCTCGGGCATAATCTTGGCGATGACACCCTTATTACCGTGACGCCCCGCCATTTTATCGCCGATTGACAGCTCCCTTTTAATCGCAACGTAAACCTTTACCATTTGCAGAACACCGCTGGGCAGCTCATCGCCGTGTTTCAAACTCTCAATCCTGTGCTTCTTTTCTTCCTGAATCTCAGTAATCTTGGACCAGAACTTATCCACGATTTTCTGTGCTTCATCCCGCAGCGAAGCCGGTTTGACCCACTTAATATTAAAGTTTTCTACCTGTTCATAAATAACCTCGTCGTCAAGACTGGCACCGACCTTCTGACGTGTGGATGGGTCGATTATGTTGACCTCATACTTCTTGTGAATAGCTTCTATCATCTGTCTGAATATCGCACATTCTTTAGCCATCATCTGGTTCTGATATTCTTTTATCTGGGCCGCCTGTGCCTTCTTTTGTTCCTCGGTGCCTGCGCCGCGCCTGGTAAATCGTTCCGTCTTTATTACAACACCTTCATATCCGCTGGGCATCTCAAGTGAGTCGTTTTTGACATCTTCGCCAGCCCTGCCGAATATAGCATGCAGCAGTTTTTCTTCGGGTGTCAGTTCCGTCTTGCTCTTTGGCACAACCTTGCCTACTAAGATATCACCGGCACAGACCCTCGTTCCCTCACAGACTACTCCATATTCATCAAGGTTCCGCAGTGCCCTTTCACTGACATTGGGAATGTCACGGGTAAATTCCTCCTTACCAAGACGGGTCTCGCGAACTTCGGCTGTAAATTCGTCAATGTGAATGCTCGTGAAGCTATCGTTCTTACACAGCTTCTCGCTGACAATAATTGCGTCCTCAAAGTTAAACCCGTCAAAAGAGACAAATCCCACAAGAATATTTTTTCCAAGCGCCAAAACACCATTGGCAGTGCCTCCGCCGTCTGCTATGATTTGGTTGGCCTTTACCTTGTCGCCGAGCTTGACTATGGGCTTCTGATTAAGACAGGTCCTCTCGTTCAAACCAACGAATTTCTCGAGATTATATTCCTCCGTATGGTTAATGACTATCTTGGTTGCGTCAACATCAGTAACAATCCCGCCTTTATCGGCACGGACGACCATGCTTGAGTTTTGGCCGACTACCTGTTCCATACCCGTACCGACCAAAGGAGCTTCCGTCTTTAGCAGCGGAACCGCTTGTCTCTGCATATTTGAGCCCATCAAAGCTCGGTTTGCATCATCGTGCTCCAAGAACGGGATAAGTGAAGCCGAAACACCAACAATTTGTTTGGGTGAAATATCAACGTAGTCAACTTCGTCGCTCGAAACCTGGGCCAGCTCACCGTTTTTTCTCGCAAGAACGAACCCTTGAGTGATTTTGCCGCTCTTTGCGTCAACCTCGCTCGGAGGTGCGAATATTACCTTCATCTCCTCGTCAGCCCGTAAACATTCGACCTCGTCTGTTACATTGCCCTTTTTGACTTTGCGATATGGTGTAAGCAAAAACCCATACGCATCAACCGAGGCAAATATTGCCAAAGAAGCAATCAATCCGATATTTGTCCCTTCAGGCGTTTCAATTGGACAAATTCTGCCGTAATGGCTGATATGCACATCGCGCACTTCAAAGCCGGCACGCCTTCTGTTCAAACCGCCAGGCCCAAGAGCAGACAGACGCCTTTCGTGCGTTAGCTGGCTTAATGCGTTCGTCTGGTCAACAACCTGGCTCAACTCACCGCGACCAAAGAAATAGTTGATACTGCTCGAAACGCTCTTGGAATTAACCAAATCTGCAATGCGCAGCGGCTCTTCGACGTCTCTTTTCATACTCATCCGTTCCTGAACGGTCCTGCGCAGTTTAAGCAGCCCTTTTCTGATTTCATCCGCCGCCAGCTCATCTATTGTACGCAACCTCCTGTTGCCCAGATGGTCGATATCATCAATCCCGCCCTCGTTGTTCCGCAAAGCCATTATGTATTTCATCGTGTTGAGAAAATCTTCGGGCCGAAGCGTCATCTCATTTTCATCCACTGTCTGGTTGAACTTCCGATTCAATCTGAACCGGCCGACCTTGCCGAGACGGTAACGGTTGGAATCAAAAAATTTCTCCGCAAAAAAAGTTGTTGCTTTTTCCTTATTGGGCGGATTACCGGGTCGCAATCTCATATAAAACTTGAGCAATGCCTGCTCGTGGTTCTGGACATCATCCTCGGCTAAGGTGTTCAAGATGAGAACATCCCGGACCTCGTCGATAACCTCAATGTCGATTTCTGCTCGTTTGGCTTTTTTAGTTTTTGTTTGCTTCTTGGTGCTTTTAGCTTTAGACTCCCCATATACTGCTTGTACCAAAGAGACTTTATCGCTGATTTGCGCACCGGCTTTTACTATGATTTCACCGGACTCTTCGTCCACGAGCGGCTGCACCGACCACATAGTGGGCTCCAATTTACTTAAAGGCACCTTCTTCGTCGGATAAAACAGCCGTAGAATCTGTTCTGTAGTCCCGTATGCCTCGTCCATCGCCCGCAGAAAAATGGTTGCCGGTATCTTGCTGGACTGGTCGATTCTGACGACTAAAATGTCTTTATTCGTAACCCCTATCTCTATCCAGCTACCCCTCTCCGGTATGACTCTGCCGCCGTGCAGCACTCTGTCGCCTTCTTTGCTCTCGATAAGAAAATCAACGCCCGGACTTCGGTGCAGTTGGCTTACAATAACTCGCACCGCACCATTGATAATGAACTCCCCGCCGCCTATCATAACCGGTATTTCGCCAAGATATATCCCCTGCTCGGCCAAATCCTCACCTTCCTTGGTCCGCAGTCTGCAGGATATTTTCAACGGATAACCGTAGGTCAGCCGTAACTGTCGGCACTGATTAGGGGTATAATGCGGCCTTTCAAGTTCGTAGTAGAGATATTCCAGAACCATCTTCTTGTCGTAGCTTTCAATAGGAAAAGTCTCGCGGAAAAGAGCCTCAAGTCCGCTGCACTTTCTTCTGGTTGGTGCGGTGTCTTGCTGTAAAAACTGCTCGTAACTTCTTCTTTGTATTGCTACCAGGTCCGGAATCTCAACGGCATCTCGCATACTTCCAAAATTTCGAACGCTTTGTCCAGCACCATTTTCTTGCATCGCCAATCTCCCGTAGGAACAACCCTATGCGGTTGCCCTAATCCCATATCACTTCCCTAATTTCTGCATCCCAAAAGGTCAGGCACACCGTCCTGCTCCCGCTTATTTTAATTCAACTACGGCCCCGACGGCTTCAAGCTGCTTCTTCGCAGCTTCAGCATCTTCTTTACTGAGCCCCTCTTTGATGGGCTTGGGAACACTATCAACAAGGTCTTTTGCCTCCTTCAATCCCAATCCCGTCAAAGCCCTTACCTCCTTGATAACCTGAATCTTTTTATCGCCGAATTCTTTGAGGATTACATCAAAGCTGGTTTTTTCCTCCTCCTCTTCAGCCTGGCCCTGCGCAGCGGGACCTGCCACCATAACAGCCCCGCCCGCAGCCGGCTCAACACCATATTCGTCTCTGAGATAATCGCCCAGCTCTTTGGCTTGCATCAACGTCAGGCCCATTATATCGTCACCAAGTTTCTTAACCTTACTGTTCCATCTCCCTGTTTCATCAGTTGCCTCTGTTTTCTTCGTTTCCTTGTTCTGTTTCGTTCCCTTGGTTTCTTTTGCCTTCTTAGCTTCTTTTACCTGTTCTTCTGCCATCTCTATTAACTCCTGTTACATAGTGCCTGGTGGTAGCCGAAACTACGCCGTCTCGTTTAACCCCGTTACCAGGGACAGCCACATAGGCAGTCTGATATTTCGTATCTCGTTTCACGCCGCCTGGCTTTCGCTTCCTTCCGCAATAACCTCTATACAACCTGCGATAATCCCCGCAGGAGCATTAACAATTGATGCCAATCTCCCAACAGAAGACCGTATCATGCCGGCTATCCTACTGAGCAGCTCCGCTCGTGTCGGCATCTCCGAAAGGCCCTCTGCTCCTTTAGCGTCTAAAGCTGAGCCGTCCAGAAAAGCCCCTTTAATCTCTATCACAGGGACTTTCTTGACCCATTCGCTTAATGCTTTTGCAACATCAACGATACTGTCACCGCCATAAGCTATAGCGCAAGGACCGCTAAACAACGACGATGCCGACTCCATTTGTTGGTTGCTTAACGCCTTTCTAAAAAGTGAGTTCTTGACCACCAATAATCTGATGCCTTTTTCTCTGAGCTCGCCGCGCATCAGATTATTGTCAACACCACCGACACCCTTAGTGCTGATAACCAAAAAATCTTTGATGTCCTCGCTGACGATTTTCTTTTCCAGTTCCGACCGTAGTAGCTCTTTTATATACTTGCTCATCCTGTCACCTATACCTCGTATCTGCCTATCAAATTCACAATTTACACTTCAAACACCAGCTATTATTATGCCGGGACTCATCGTCGCAGATATACTCATTTTTTTGATATACGTCCCTTTGGCAGTCGCAGGTTTTATCTTCTTTACATGCGAGACAAACGCATCAATATTATCTACCAGTTCTTCGGTCTCAAAACTTTGCTTACCGACTACTACGTGAACATTGCCGCCGGCATCGTTCTTAAACTCGATTTTGCCCGCAGCAAACTCAGCCACTGCGGTCGCAACATCGCCTGTAACCGTACCATTTTTGGGTGAAGGCATCTTTCCTTGCGGCCCAAGAATCCGCCCGAGCTTACCTACCTTGCCCATCACCTTCGGAGATGCAACAGCCACATCGAAATCTGTCCAGCCGTCCGTGATTTTTTTAATAAGCTCATCGCAACCTGCCTCAATAGCACCGGCACTTCGGGCCGCCTCAACATCCGAATCCTCGCAGAAAGCAATGACTTTTTTCTGCTTGCCTACCCCGTGAGGTAAAGATATTGAGCCTCTAACCAACTGGTCGGCCTGCTTCGGGTCGATACCTAAGTGCAGAACACATTCTATGCTCTGGTCGAATTTCACCGACTTGAACGATTTGACCTTCTTGACCGCCTCAATCAGGCTAAGGCCCTCTTTGCTCAACTGTTCCGACTCTTTCCTGTATCTTTTGCTTCTAATCCGCATTGTTTATCTCGTTTTGTGTACAAGTTGTTACTAATCAATTATCTCCACACCCATACTTCGGGCTGTGCCTCTGATAATCTTCTCGGCCTGTTCTATGTCGTATGCGTTCAAATCATTGAACTTGGTCTCAGCAATTTTACGCAATTGCTCGGCGCTGACTTTGCCGACCTTCTCCTTATTTGGAACGCCGCTGCCCTTTGTGATTTCAGCCGCCTGTTTCAGCAAAACCGCAGCCGGCGGACTTTTGACCTCAAACGTAAAACTCTTGTCCTTAAAGACCGTTATCACAACCGGCACGATTGTTCCATTGAGCCCCTTTGTTCGCTCATTGAACTGCGAAACGAACTGGCCTATGTTCACACCATTCTGACCTAAAGCAGGCCCTATCGGCGGGGCCGGCGTCGCCTGTCCGCCAGGCGCCTGCAACTTAATCTTTACTGCTACCTCTTTGGCCATTTTTTCATCTCTCGTATAGCAGTGAGCTAAAGTTTGAGGTGCCTAAAGTTGTGGTTTATCTTTTCGCTTCAGACACTTTAGCTCACTTTAGGCACTTTACAATTTCTCTATCTGCCAATACTCTATATCCAGCGGCGTGCTTCGACTGAATATCGTAACAATTACCTTTACAATCCCACGCTCAGAATCAATCGAATCGACAACGCCTTCGAAGTTCTCAAATGCTCCCTCCCTAATCTTAATCATATCACCTTTTTTAAACTCGACTTTGATGCTCGGCGCCTCCTCAGGCTTTTCGGCCTCTAAAAGCATCTTCGCCACATCCGTATCCCGCATCGGCGTCGGAATTCCATCCGTACCGATAAAATCTCCTACACCCGCCGTCCCCTTTATCATAAACCAGGCCTTTTCCGGTACACGCTTATCCTCGGTTGACTCCATCTCCATAAATACATACCCCGGATACAGCTTCCGCTTATGAACCGTCTGCTTGTTGCCGCGGATACGCTTAATCCGCTCAACAGGGACCTCTATCCTGCCAATAATATCTGTCAAACCCTCTCTTTTAACCTTCTGTGAAAGGGCTTCCTTGACCTGCACTTCTTTATTTGCCGCAACTCGTAAAACGTACCACTGCATATTAACACCCTGTTTCGTATGCCGTTCGAGGCACAATATTATTACCCCAGGAGCCACATAAAGAACGTCCTAAAGGCGATATCCGTGGTTCCAAGAAGTATTGCCATAATAATTACAACCACGATAACGATAAACGTCGAAACAGCTATTTCCTGTTTGCTTGACCAGCTAACCTTTTTCATTTCGCCCTCCGCAGCAATCATAAAATCTGCAACGGAAGGTTTATTTATCAGCCAGGAAATCAAAAGAGCAAGAACAACAAACAAACCGGCAGGCACCATAGTTGCAATCCACAATGCCGCCTTGCGGCTAAGCCCCCATTCTACAGCCTCTAATTTACTGTAAAGCTGCCAGCAGCCTATCCCGGCAATTATTGCCCCGCCAAAAGCACTATAGAGCCTTGTATATTTGCCCTGGCCACGTTTATAAATACTAAAAATCATAATTGACCTCATATCTACCAAACACAAACAGCTTTATCACTCTCGCATCTCGCTCCCTGTCTGCCGATTCAAAGCAGGCCAGAAGGGAATCGAACCCCCAACCTTCGGTTTTGGAGACCGACGCTCTGCCAATTGAGCTACTGGCCTGTTAAATTGACTATTGATTATTTCTTATCGATTATTTGCTATTGTTCAAAACGCCGAAATCCACATCTTTCAATAACCAATTACTTGCGCCGTGTCTTATGAACCGTATGCTTACGTTCCCTCTTACAGTATTTCTTTAGATTCAATTTCGGCGTACCCTCTGCTATACTAATACTTGTTCGATAGTTTCTATCACTGCACTGGCTGCACTCAAGCCAGACATACTCCCTTTTGCTCTTCTTTTTAGCCATAAGGTTTATTCCCAGCAGACAGGCCCGCTTAATTAACAAACATCTGATTGTTCCGCAGATGCCCGCCTGGGTACACTCTGCCGCTCAGAGCGCCTTGCTTTAAAACGCTCGAAGCTCCCAAAGAAGCTACTCAGGGATGTTCAGGCAAGAATCTTAGTTACAACACCGGCACCGACCGTCCGCCCGCCCTCACGAATAGCAAAGCGAAGGCCTTCCTCCATAGCGATGGGCGCAATAATCTCTACCTCCATCGCTATATTATCGCCCGGCATACACATCTCTGCACTTTTGCCTTCCCGGCTCATTAACGCAAGAACAGAACCGGTAACATCCGTTGTCCTGAAATAAAATTGCGGCTTGTAGCCTGCGAAGAACGGCGTATGACGACCACCTTCTTCCTTGGTTAGAACATATACCTCTGATTGAAACCTGGTATGCGGAGTTATGCTGCCAGGTGCCGCAACAACCTGTCCACGCTCCAAATCCTTCTTTTCAACGCCACGCAAAAGCACACCGATGTTATCGCCCGCCTGGCCTTCACTGAGCGTCTTGTTAAACATTTCAACGCCGGTAACAACCGTCTTGCGAGTTTCCTTGGCAAGCCCGACAATCTCAATTTCCTCACCCGTATGGATTTTACCTCGCTCAACCCTGCCCGTGCCGACAGTACCCCGGCCTTTAATGCTGAAAACATCCTCAATAGGCATAAGAAATGGCTTATCAACCTCACGCGGCGGAATTGGGATGTAGCTGTCCATCGCTTCCAGCAGCTCTACGATTGGTTGGCAGGCAGGGTCGTCAAGACTCTCAGCCCTCATTGCCTTGATGGCGCAGCCGCGAAACAACGGAGTTTCGTCGCCGGGGAACTCATATTTGTTCAGCAGGTCTCTTATCTCCAATTCAACTAAATCGAGAAGTTCAGGGTCGTCAACCAGGTCCACTTTGTTGAGAAAAACTACTATACTTGGCACGTTAACCTGGCGGGCAAGAAGAATGTGCTCACGTGTCTGCGGCATTGGGCCGTCGGCCGCGCTCACCACCAATATCGCCCCATCCATCTGGGCTGCACCGGTAATCATGTTCTTCACATAGTCCGCATGGCCGGGGCAATCAATATGGGCGTAGTGCCGATTTTCCGTCACGTACTCCACATGCGCCGTTGCGATTGTCAGAATCTTCGTTGCATCGCGCCGGCCTTGAGCCTCCGACGCCTTGGCGATTTCGTCATAAGATTTGAACTTCGATAGCCCTTTGAATTCCATCACCTTCGTCATTGCAGCCGTTAACGTTGTCTTGCCATGGTCCACATGACCGATAGTACCAATATTAATATGTGGTTTTGTCCGTTCAAATACCGCCTTAGCCATCTTAATATATACCTCCAATGTACAGGGTTAGTATTTATTTGTCCCTATTTGATTTCCTAAAAAACTATTTTCACTCTGTTTATAATCAATTCACAGCCACAATTCCTGCTGTCCCACACCAAAACAGACTTAACTTACCCTGCAGCACAAAATCTTCTTTGACAATGCTGCGAGGCTCGCATCGTTTTGATGCCGGACAAACCGCCCCGGCTTGACCCGCTTGCATTTAGCTGCTGATGGGGCTTGAACCCATGGCCTCGTCCTTACCAAGGACGCGCTCTACCACTGAGCTACAGCAGCCTTTACCCGATTCACCGCTCCCATCTTGTTCTGCGAGCTCGCGTTACGTAAAGAACCTTCTTTAATAAGGTAGCACCTACGCAAAGTAAGGCCTGCCGCGGTGAATCGAATAAGAAACCACGATTTCAACCTGTCAAAATCTATAAAAACAGTTCCTCTTTATCCCTGTTCAACTTATACACAATAATAGCTCAGGAATCCATAACTCATAAATAGCTTTTTAACGTAAATTTAATAGTTTATCGAAATAACATTATATGTGCAAATATAAAAAAGCCAAAAAAAACGAAAAAAATAAAAAATTTTTTAATTTTTTTCTTTTTTTATAAAAATTTATGCCCAAATGGCTTTTGTTCCACCATAACAACGCAAAAACGCCTGCATATATCCACTATTACAGGGTACTATCAAGCTCTCCAAGATTCACTGAATCAAAATAGATGAGGAATTTTTACTCATTCCTCTTTGGGCTTGACAGCTTCTGCAGGCTTTTCCGCCGCTTTACCTTTACCAAGACGGTCAGTCCAGTTTTTCAGCCATTCTCGCCACTTAGGCCGGGAACCGGAGAGCTTTATTTCGCTCAGTGTTTTCAGAACCGTATTCGGGTCAGCTCCGGCGGGCGGTTTGCTCAGATAATTGCTAATTGAGACCAGAACAGCGCCCTCAGGATTCAAATCTTCCTTCGCCAGGCATTGCCCCACCAATTCGGCTGCAAGCTCTAATTTTGCCCCCCTCAAGTAAGCATCCAATAAGTTTGGAATGATTGTCTCTCTTTCCTTATCCGTCTGGGCAGCTTTGTAAAGCCGTTCAAAATACTCCGCCGCCCTTTCAAACTGACCTATTGTATAATAAAGTAAAGCCAGCTTCTGCCGAACACTCTCGAGCATTTTCGTCTTATTTTCAGCCGAGGCCTTTGCCTCCGCTTTCTTAAGAAAAGCAATTTTCTGCTCATCGGATAACTTGGTTTTACTTTCCGGCGAGGTAAGCTTGTCCATCCATTCGTTAAGAATGGTCGAATCGCAACCATCGAATATCTTAAGCATCGCCTGCCAGGCCGGACCACTTTCGGAGTTTAAACCTATTTTTTCTGCCAGCCAGGTCAAATCTTCTTTGCCGCCGACTTCACCTGCGAGGTCTATCAGTTTCTTTCTGAGTACGATACTGGGGTCATTGACAAAATCTTTTCTCAATCTTTTCAGTGTGCTTGCTTTGTCGATATAGATAAGCCCATCTACTGCTGTTTCCCGGACAAAATTTGTTTCGTCTCGCAGAGCTTCTATAAATAATGGCCCAAAAAGCGCAGCCGCCTTTGCCTTGCTGGCACTGCCCTGTGTGCATAAGCCGGCCATCGCGCCGAGCAGCTCTCCACGTAGTGCACTGCTGGGCTTTTGCTTTTCCTGGTCATATCTTTTGACAAGCAAACCAAGATAACCGTCGAGCTCCTCCGGTTTTAATCCCTCCGGCTCAAGCAGCTTTCTTATAACTTCCGCTCCCTTTCGAGCTTTTGTCACATCTTCTTCCGAAAGGTATTTCGCCGCCCATTCCAGGGCTTGCTTTCTTACCTCCGGTGAAATCTTGACCGATGAAGAAGGCAAAAGGGCGTATGAACACGCCCCACCCAGCGCATCCAACAATCCGGTCCTGACACGCTCGTCAGACTCGGATTCAAGCTGTGTTAATAGCCGTTGAGTCGAATTCAGCTCCACCATCAAAGACAACAATGTAACTGTTTTGAGCCGAACATCCCTGTTCGCATCTGAAATCAAATTGACCAAAATAGGCTCAAGCAGTTCTGTCGGCAATTTCGGGTTCGTTCCTTTTCTCCATTGAGAGACCTTTTCCAACGCCCATATTTTGATTATAGCTTCCGAGCTGCTCAAATGCTCAGCCAAAAACTTACCTCTGGCTGCGTCATCACTTATGCCATCGTATAATTTGCCCAACGTCGATTGATATCTGCTTTGCCAGGCGTCCAATTCGGCTCTCATCTGACGAATCTGCGCTTCCTGGCGAATCAGCCAGTCACGAAGGAATTCGTCTCGACCTTTGCGCTTAAGCTCAGAGATAATCTGTATCCGCGCTTCAGGGTCTGAACCCACAGGTATGCCCAGAGAATGCAAAGCCGCCTCCGCCTCGGAAGATACCTGTTTCTCAGGGTCATCAACCAGCCCTATTAGTCTAATCGTCGCCATCATATCAGGGCGAAGTTTTAGTGCCTGTATGGCATTTAATCTCGTCTTGACAGGCTTTGAAGCATCTATTGCTATCCCTTCGAGCGATTGTTCAATTTCGTCATACTTAAAAATCAGCGTTGCCTCCGCAGCCAGTTGTGACTCTGCTGCAACCTCCGTCTCAAAAACGCCAAGCAGCGGCTGGATGAAATCTTCCTTGTCCTTTATTTCTCCTTCTGATGACCTGGCTTGAATCAATGCTTTACAGACAGCCATACGTGCGGCACTGTTTTTCGTTTGAACCAGCGCATCAATAAGAATCTTTCTGGCTAAGGGTTTTTCACTACCCAGCATCACAGCTGCCGCTTTTATGCGTATTTCTTCGCTTGGACCTTCGAGAAGGGCATTCTTGTTGATTTCCAATTGCTCGTCAGGTTTGGCCTCCGCAGGCGCCCCATTTGTTGTATTAGCCGCAAAAGCCGCCTTGTCCACACTAATACCGCCTTGCTGGCACCCTATCACCAGAACTAATATTATCAGACATAATCTATTTACGCTCATCCGGATGACCTTGAGGAAATGCCGTAAGGCATCCTGTGGACTGCTGCCTATCAACTTCATAATATAATAACCTATAAACTACATCTAAGTCAATCGTTTTTTTGGTAAATTGTAAACGTTTACGTTTTTAGTAAACTACTAATCACCATTTATCCCCGCGTCTTCTTGTCGAAGACAAGAGCGGGGGCAAGTTACGGTCTTGGATGGAATTTTCGGTGAATGTTTTTTAATCTTTCCTGGTCAACATGCGTATAAATCTGGGTAGTGGATATATCCACATGACCGAGCATCTCCTGGACGCTTCGCAAATCGGCCCCGCCGGCCAACAGATGCGTTGCAAAGCAATGTCTTAATGTATGCACAGTTAAATTTCTCGGCATACCTGCCCGAACCGCATACTTTTTGACTAATCTCCAAATTTCAATACGGCTCATTGGCCGACCTGTTCGGGAAAGAAGAAAAAAATCATTACTAAAAGGCCTGAGTAACTTGAGCCGTCCGCCAGGGCGGAGCAGATATTCATTTATCGCGGCAACTGCCAACTTGCCGATTGGGACCACACGTTCTCTGCTCCCTTTACCAAAGCAGCGCAGGTAGCCGATACTAAGGTTTAAATCCGAGGTCTTCAATCCTGCTATCTCGCTGGCGCGCATGCCGGTCGCATAGAGCAATTCAAGCATTGCCCTGTCACGAAGGTAAAAAGGCTCGTCAGGGCACGGCGCATTCAAAAGCTCAAGAACCTGCCGTTTGCTGCAAATACACGGCAGCTTCTGCCAGACCTTCGGGCTTTCAATCATTGAGGTCAGGTCGTCCTCGACAAGGCCGGCAAGCTTGCCGAACCGTAGGAACATCCTTATAGCCACCAGAGAACGCTTAATCGAGCTTTCACTCTTTTGCTCCTGAGTGAGGACTCGCAGGTAGTTTTGAACAATGATTGGCTTTATTTGCCGCAGTTCACAGATTTTATTGGTTCTGCAGTGTTTCAGAAAACCTCTCAGGTCCCTGCCATAAGCTAAAACGGTATTGTTAGATAGCCCCGCCTCAACAGTCAGATAATCCAGAAAGCCCTTGAGGTTTTTCCATAGAGGTAGATTTTCAATGCTTGTCGAGAATCGATTATAGAATTTTCTAACAGCCTGTCTGTGCATCTGCCGATAGGCATCCTGTGGAGAAAGCATTTTCCGCCGCCCGTTAATAAGTTGGAAAATTAAAGAGCAAAATGCAAAATTGAGGAGCTATGTAAAAATCCACAATTCTGGTTCTTTATTTTTAACCTTTGATTTAAATACTACAGCGCTGCTTAGATCTATTCGTTACTGATAACTTCCTGTTGTATAAAAAGTTGTGTTAATTATGTTAAATTCGAAATCCGAATCTCGAAATACTCCAGAGGACACCTAACGGTGGAAACAAATTCAAAATCCAAATTACCAAAATTCTAAACCATTACTCAGCAACACTAACCGTTTTTGTTTTGAAAATTCGGATTTTGAACATTCGATATTGTTTCGAATTTCGGATTTCGTGCTTCGAATTTTGACAAAAAACAAGATTTTCGTTATCAAGTGGCGCTGTAGTATTAAAGTATCATCGGCATTAAAACAAAATAATCTTTAGCCGTCAGGTAGTCCACAGGATGACTTGCGGCCGGACAGCTCCCGACCTGCTCCCTGCGTCTGATAAGCCCAATTTCCCATCCGGTATGAGCATAATAGCAAATCAGCCGCTCTTTTTATTTGGATTTGTGCTGTTTTTATGGTAAAATATAAAATATACAATAATTATTAAGGATGACTTTTTCAGATGACAAAGCAATTGATAATCTTATCCATTATCCTGACAGCAGCTACTATCTACCTGCAAGGCGACCTCGATGCCGATAACGATATTGATATCGATGATTTCGTCATACTTATTTCTCACTGGCAACAGACCGGATGCGGCGAGCCTGCCGAAAGGCATCCCTTTCGGGAGGACTGGTGCGGCGGCGCCGACCTGACCAGAAACGGCGTCGTGGACATAAACGACATTACTCTATTCATAGACAACTTGCTCAAATCCTCAAACGACGGCAAAAACAACCCTGCCACAGTGGTGGCAGGGCTAACGATTAACCCCGCCATCACTATGGCGGGGTCGGGATTAAACGAGTATTACGTCCCATACGATAATCCCATCGAGCCGAACGCACCTGGCTATATCCTCCCCCTCGATTTAGGAGCTATCGAAAACTACGCCTATATGGATTCCAGGTTTAGCCTCAACAGTGCTGCCCACCTGCTTGAACAAAATGGTTTCGCCGTCCTCGAATACGACTTTCCCGACCAAAACGATATAGTAAAACCATACGAGTATCTTCGCCGGATGAATGTGCCTTTGTTCGTTACGGCCGATACGCTCCTTCACCTTTATCATATCCAGTTTGATGAAACGTTGAAGGAAATAGAAGAGCAAGAGTTTTACGCTGACATCCACGGCTTAACAACGGCACTGCTGGACAACTCGCTGTCATTATACGAACAACATACAGGCCGGCTCAAAGAAGCGGCAAAACGCAACGCCGCCTACCTGGCCGTGGCGAAAAAGCTAATCGACCCCCAAGCTCAGGTCCCGGTGCTCGTTGCCGACCTCGTCGCAGGCGAGCTTGCCAAAATCGACGCCCACTCCGGATTCAGCAAAAGCGATATTTTCATATACGAAGAGGACTACTCACAATACCTCCCAAGAGGACATTACACCCGAAGCGAACAGCTCAAGCGCTACTTCAGGACTTTAATGTGGTACGGGCGAATGGCTTTTCTCCTTAAAGGCGCCGAATTTTCTGGACCCTCGGCTGACGCACTCATCAGCGTCGAGGATGCGAAAATTCAGACCACCCAGGCCGTTCTGCTGGCAAAATCCCTCGAAACGGTAAAAATAAACCAGCGCACTGGCCGTGAAGTCTGGGACCGGATATACGCCGTTACTGCTTTCTATGTAGGCCTGGCGGACGACCTTACACCTTATGACTATCTCGGTGCAGTGGATAAAGTCTTCGGCGGTAGCTTTGAACCCACCGTCTTGGAGGATGAGGACAATTTCTTCGCCCTCAAGACCGAGCTTGCCCTGCTCCCTTCGCCGAAGATATTCGGCGGCACCGGCAACGTATTTGTACAGCCGCCCATCACACCCGAATCCCTCAACGAGGTCCTCGATAAGACCAAAGGTATGCGCCTTATGGGCCAGCGCTTCATCCCGGACTCATATATGTTCCAGCACCTTGTCTTTCCCGAAGTGCTCGACTACACCGGCGGTACCGAACCCAAGCCCTTCACCTGTGGATTTTCAGGCGTCCGCTGGGCACGCTGCTATCCACGCGGCTTGGACCTTATGGCCATCTTAGGCTCGGACCGCGCCAAAACCATTCTGGTCGAAGAAGGTGACACAGACTACATCGACTATTGGCTTCGCTTCAACGAGCTAAAGACCGAATTCGACGCCCTTGGCCTGTCCGACTGGAACCGAAACCTCTACTGGGGCTGGCTGTATTCGCTAAGAGCGATTATAGAGGGCTTCGGCAAAGGATACCCTAATTTTATGCGAACGCAGGCCTGGGAAAAGAAGGAGCTTAACGCCGCACTCGCATCGTGGACCGAGCTTCGCCACGACACCATCCTCTACGCAAAACAGAGCTACACACCCATAGAAACCAGCCTTCCTCCCCCTGTATCCGGCTACGTCGAGCCTGTGCCCGAATTTTACGGCAGACTGCTTGCATTGACTCAGATGACTAAGCAGGGCCTTAGCGACCTCGATGCGCTCTCGGCTCAGGCCGCGGACCGGCTGACAAACCTTGAGAACATACTGAGCCGGCTCATTGAAATCGCCAATAAAGAGCTGACCAATCAAACCCTCTCTGAGAGCGACTACGAATATATCAGGAGCTTTGCCGGAACACTCGAAGGAACTATTTTCGGCGTTGAGGAAAAAGGTCTCATTACAACGCTCGTCGCCGATGTCCATACGCACACAGCCGAAGGTAAAGTCCTCGAAGAGGCTGTAGGGTACGTTGACCTGATTATCGTCGCCTGTCCATCTCCGGACGGCTCGATTTTCCTGGCCGCAGGCCCCGTCCTCAGCTATTACGAGTTCAAGCACCCAATGAGCGACCGACTCACCGACGAGGCCTGGCAGGAGCTGCTCGACTCACCCAACAGACCCGAACGACAAACGTGGTATCTCCCGCTGATGCGGCAAACCAACGATGTCCCCTGAAAAAAGCGTTAGCCCTGCCACCACTGTGGCAGGGTTGTTTTATTCGAGCGGCTCAATATATATGTTGCGGAACTCGACCGGTGTGCCTTCACTTTGCAAACAGATTTTACCCGACGTTATCGAGCTTTTAGTCGCAATATTTTGCAAGACGCCGTTCACAAGCACTACCACCCAGTCGTCCTTGCAGATAATATCGTATGCGTTCCACTCACCAAGCGGCTTTTCGCTGCTGTCTTTGAGCTTTATGACCCTGCGCTCCCGGACGCGGTCGTCTCCTTTGGCATGCTCTTTTGTCTCGATATTTTCTAAATACTTCGGTCCTTCGCCAATGAGCCAGAAGTCGCCCGCGTTACCGGAAGCCAACTGGCATTCGAGGCTCTTCGGCCAGACCTTATCCGGGCCGCTCATGTGCACCAGCGCTCCGCTGTTACCGCCTTTTTCAGGCCAGCGCCATTCCACGTGAAACAGATAATCGGCGTAGTCCTTTTCGGTCCGCATATAGCCGGCAGGCTTGCCCTCGCAGCGAACCACGCCGTTGACCACCGACCAGGTCTTGGCAACATCGTGCTCAGGCTCACGTGTGAACAGCTTCCAGCCGGTAAAGTCCCTGCCGTTCCACAACATCATTTTCTCTTTCGGGACAATAGGTTTGTCATTTTCTGTTTGTGCCCCCGTCTGCACAGACAACAGCATACTCATGACCACAACGGCCGCGATTGCAATAACAAAGCGTTTCATAAAATTCTCCTTTCGCCTCAGACCAGTTGTGTCTGACCGGGCACAGCGACCGGCCTCATCTCCAAATCACCGAACTCATACCTGGGCGGACTAAGGTCCAGCTTCGAGGCCTTCATTGCCCAGTCCCATTTCAGCGCCCGTCCTGTATAAGCGCTCATTCGCCCCATAATCGACGTCATCGTACTTTCAGCAATCCGTCTGCCTTCGTTGAGCTGTTTACCCTGCCGAATCACCGCAATCTGGTCCGCATGCTGCTTTATGCACGGGTCAATCTTATCCCACGCGTACTCAACTTTGTTCTGGCCTTCAACTACAACCCTGCCAAAGTCGGTATATGCCCGACCCTTCGTACCAACAAACCGCTGGTCGTTTCGGTCGCTGAAGCCATCTATCTGGGTACCCATATACTCGACCCGCACGCCGTTCGGATACTCATACTCAACCGCGAAATGGTCAAAAACGTTGCCATACTCCGGAGCTTTTCTCACTTCTCTTCCGCCCATACCAATGCATTGGACAGGCGGTCCACCGAAAGCCCAGTTCATTACATCCAGATTATGCACGTGCATCTCAACAATAAAGTCGCCGCTAAGCCAGGTTAAAAACAGCCATCGCCGTAACTGCCACTCCATATCCGACCAGCCCGGCTGGCGTTCCTTCTGCCCCCAGTCTAACATTCCTCCGCCGAGCCTGACGCACTGACCGCTCACAAGCTCTCCTATAGCACCGTCATGGATAGCCTTAATACCTTCCACTAAATGCGATATCCGTCGCATCTGTGTACCGGCCACTATCGTCAGCTTTTTCTTGTCCGCCAGTTCCGACGACGCAATTACCGAGCGAACGCCGACAGGGTCAACCGCCACCGGCTTTTCCATAAATACATGCTTGCCTGCTTCTATCGCCGCCTTGAGGTGTTGCGGACGAAAGTGCGGCGGCTCAGTCAGTATTACCATATCCACATTATCACACCCGACTACCTTCTTGTGTGCATCCCAGCCCACAAAGCAGGTGTCCTCTGTTACCTTTACTTTATCGGCCAGGTTCTTTCCAAGAGCCTTGCGACACCTGTCCAAGCGGTCCTTGAAAAGGTCGCCCATTGCCACAAGCTCCACATTCTCCGCTGAGCTCAGGCACTTTGTTGTATCATGCGTGCCTCGTCCGCCGCACCCAATCAAACCGATGCGCACCTTGTCGGAACCTGCCGCAAAGATTTTATTTGTCCCCACGGCTAAGCTCGCCGCCCCCAACACCGCCGAGCTCTTGATAAAGTCTCTGCGCGATATCTCCGATTTTCCCTTCATTGCTTTGGTTTTCATAGGTTATCCTTTCAATCGACCATTATTAGCGGAAAATTTTAAAGTTAAATAAGCATTGTCTTGCCCGGAACCGCAACCGGCGTGACGGGCAAATCGCACCACTCATATTTCGGGGGACTGAGGTCCAGTTTTGAGGCTTTCATCGCCCAGTCCCACTTCAGCGCCCGGCCGGTATAAGCGCTCATCCGGCCCATGATGGCATTTAGCGTACTCTCAGCCACCTGCTTGCCCTCGTTGATGGGGGAGCCTTCACGAATGCTTTGCACTAAGTCGGCCATCTCCTGGACATAGTGGTCGGGGTCGGGCCCGTCATATTTGAAAGGCTTCTCGCCGGTAATAACGCCCTGGTCAATATCGGCTGCGCCTCTGGTGCCCACAACACGTTCAGCAACCCTGTCGGTACAGCCGTTTATCTGGCGGCACATGCTCAAAACGCGAACCCCCTCCGGATACTCATACTCGACAGTGAAATGGTCGTAGATGTTGCCCAGGTTGCGCACGGCCCGGCCGCCCATACCCATACACTGCTCCGGATGCGCCTGGAGCGCCCAGTTGAGAACATCCAGATTGTGGACATGCTGCTCGACAATGTGGTCGCCGCTGGTCCAGGTAAACCACGGCCAGCTCCGGCACTGCCACTCCATATCGGAGCGGTTCTCCTTGTCATACCACTGCCAGTAGCCCAACATATCCCCACCATTCCAATAACCCTGGGCCGCTACAATCTTCCCAATTTGACCGTCATGAATCCGCCGGATGGTCTCCTGGTATTTCTTGCTGTGTCGACGCTGCGTGCCCGCGACCACCGATAGTCGCTTTTGCCGGGCGAGTTCCGCCGTCTGGATGACCGAACGAATACCCTTCGGGTCCACTCCCGCTGGCTTTTCCATAAATACGTGCTTGCCTGCTTCAACAGCCCCCTGGAAATGCTCCGCACGCCAGTAAGGTGGTGCCGTCAAAAGGACCAAATGCACGTCAGTTTGTAGCACTCTCTTATGTGCGTCAAAACCCACGAAACACTTGTCCGCCGTAACCTTCACAGCGGCAGGAACGTCCTTCCTGAGCTTATCGAGCGATTGCTGCAGGCGGTCTTCAAACAAGTCGCCCATCGCCACCAGCTCCACGCCCGGCGAGCTATTAACTAAGCTGACAATATCCCGCGTACCCTGCCCGCCGCAGCCAATCAAACCCACCCGCAGCTTATCGGAACCAGCCGCGAATATTCGTCCCGTTCCTGACAACAAGCTCGCAGCTCCCAATGCTGCCGATGTCTTGATAAAGTCTCTGCGGGAAACCCCTTCTCTTTTTTCATTTGCCTTCTTCATTAGTAATCCTTTCAACCAGAACTTGCTAATCCAAACTTATTAAATAAGCGGTGTTTTGCCCGGAACCGCAACCGGTGCCACAGGCAAATCACCAAATTCGTACCTCGGCGGGCTCAGATCCAGTTTCGAGGCCTTCATTACCCAGTCCCATTTCAACGCCCTGCCGGTATAGGCGCTCATCCGGCCCATAATTGCCGTTAGCGTACTTTCCGCAACCTGCTTACCTTCGTTCACCGGCTTGCCATCGCGAATACTCTTGATAAGGTCTATATGTTCCTGCACGTATGGATTGGGCGCAGGACCGTCATATTTGAATGGATTTTGCCCCTCAATGAAGCCGATGCTTTGGTCCGTATATGCGGAACCCTCGGTGCCGACTACATATTCCGATACTCGCTCTGTGCACCCTGCCATCTGACGGCACATGCTCATCACACGCACGCCGTTCGGATACTCGTACTCAACTGCGAAATGGTCGAATACATTGCCGTGCTCCGGGCCGGTTCGCACTTCTCGACCGCCAATGCCCATACATTGTACAGGATGTGCCCCTAACGCCCAGTTAATGACATCGAGGTTGTGCACGTGCTGTTCGCAGGGCTGGTCGCCGGACAGCCACGTAAAATAAAGCCAGTTTCGAATCTGCCATTCCATATCCGACCAGCCCGGTTTTCTCTCCTGTACCCACAGCAGGCCCATAGCCCAGAAGCACTGCGCAGCCCTGATTTGCCCGATTTCTCCGTTATGAATTCGCTTCATAATTTCTATATAATGGGCCTGGTGACGACGCTGTGTACCCGCCACGACTGACAGCCCTTTGCGCTCAGCTAATTCCGCCGATTCAATCACCGAGCGAACACCCACAGGGTCAACCGCCACGGGTTTTTCCATAAACACATGTTTGCCCGCTTCAACGGCAGCCTTGAAATGTCTCGGCCTAAAGTGCGGCGGGCAGGCCAAGATAACTATATCAACCCCGCTTTCGAGCACCTTTTTGTAAGCGTCGAAGCCGACAAACTGACGGCTCTCCGGCACATCCATTTTATCCGACAGGGACGGAAAGGCCTCGCGGTCATACCTCGGCTCGGCGCCTTTGTGGAGCATATCCAGGCTTGCTTTGACCTGGTCGCCGAACACATCGCCAACCGCCCAGAGCTTGATGCCTCTTTCCGTACAGGTCAGGGCCTGTGAGGCCGCGCTCGTCCCACGACCACCGCACCCGATAAGTCCTATACGCAGCTCATCAGAGCCGGCTGCAAAGATACGATTTGTACCCGATGCTAAAACCGCACCCGCCACCGCTGATTTCTTGATAAAATCCCTGCGAGTTAGCTCGTGATTTTTTCTGCCCGTCTTTGCCGTAAGGCATCTGCCGTCGGGCATCCTGTGGACTGTGGACTTTCTCATAAATCTCTCCTTTCAATTACCGGACTTTGCCCTCTTAAAGCAACACTCGGTAACACCCTCAAACCCTGACCTGAGCTCGTCGAAGGCTTGTTTGGGAGCGCTAAAAATAACCACTTTGTGCCCATAAAAGTACTTCCAATCACCCACACAGTCAAGCACAATTTTGAGGCCGATTGGGATGTTGAGATGTCTGAGATGTCCAGGGAGCATTGTAACAACCTGTGGAAGATAAAGGGTAGCACTAATCGGGATATCGGGCTATTTAACTAAAGTCGCTGGAATGTATAGACGAAAACGACCTTGTGCACAGTGTCATCTATGGTGCCTATACTATTGCAAAAAAGTCCTATAAAAAGACATAAAAAATGAAAAGAACATTCCACCAGCATGGTTTCATCGCCTGGTTTGAAAGGAAAAAGGCCAGGGCAATGGAAAAAATGAAGGAAAGGCTGAAAGCCGAATCCCAGGCAAGAGCTAAAGCAGAGGAAATGCTAAAGGCAGAAATTGAGGCCAGAGCCTCGGTGGAACAAAAAGTGAAAGCTGAAGCTGAAAAGATGCTCCTCACACAGTATCGCAACTATAGTGTTATGGCCGAGAGAATCGAGGCTCAGGCTAAGCAGGAGACAGCAGCAGCAAAGGCAGAAGCAAAAGAAGCAGCAGAAAAAGCCCGGTCCTATGAGGCGGCATTAGCCCAGGCAGAGGAAAAACTTACCAAAGCAGAAGAAAATGCAAAGAACGAGGCTATGGCCAGAGCAAAGGCGGAAGAGGAACTGAAGAATGAAAGACAAGAACAACAAAGCCTCGAGGCTCGGGCTAAAGAGGAGATAGCGGCAGCAAAGGCAGAAGCAAAAGAAGCAGTAGAAAAAGCCCGGTCCTATGCTGCGGCATTGGCCCAGGCAGAGGAAAAGTTATCCAAAGCCCAGGAAAAGCCAATGATTAAAGATATGGCAATGGCAAAGACAGAAGAGGCTCTCAAGGCTCAAGGCACAGAACGAAAAATCCTCGACGTTCAGCCTCCACAGAAAATAAAAACTTTCAAGTTAATACACCGGCACCTTTTTCATCTAAAAACTGCAAAGAGAAAATTTGCCCTCTTTTTAGCATTAGCAATTCTCTCGGTTATAGCTTTAACATTTGCAGTGAGCATCGTCAACGACCCGCCGGTGGCTGAGCAGGGTAGTGCAATGACACAGGAGGACAAACCGGTGTCGATTACCTTAATAGGAAACGACCCTGATGGAGAGAAGCTGACCTACAATATTGTAACAGGTCCCTCTCACGGGAGCTTGAGTGGGATAGCGCCCGATATGACTTACACGCCGGCGTTAAACTACAACGGCCCGGACAGTTTCACTTTCAGTCTCAACGACGGAAAGGCAAATAGTAACCAGGCGATGATATCGGTTACAGTGCTCGCCGTAAACGATGCCCCTATCGCAAATCCTCAGTCTCATACGACAAAAGAAAATAAATCCGTTTCCGCTACCCTGACAGGAAGTGACGTGGATGGCGACCCATTGATTTTCATTATCTGCAAAGAACCCCAGCACGGCAGACTCACCTTCGACTCAAACTTCAATACCAACGGAAGGCTCATCTACACGCCAGAGCCTCAATTCACAGGCCAGGACATTTTCACTTTCAAGCTGAATGACGGCGAAGTGGATAGTGCCACCGCAACGGTTTCCATCAATGTCGCGCCGAATATCCTCCCTGTGGCAGAACCTCATTCGGTAACTACAACGGAGGATACGCCCGTGGAGATTAGCTTGATAGGCAGTGATTCAGATTCAGACCCACTGGCCTACAGTATGGTAACGGTTCCATCCCACGGGAGCTTGAGTGGGACAGCGCCAAACCTGACCTATACACCAAACACGAATTTCAATGGCTCGGACAGCTTCACCTTCAAGGTCAACGACGGCGCAGCAGACAGTGCTCCTGCAGCCGTCTCAATCACGGTCTCACCGGTCAACGACCCGCCCGTGGCAAATGATGACACTGCGACGACCCAGGAGGACACGCCGGTAAAGATTGATGTGCTGACGAACGACGCTGACATAGACAATGTGGGAAGATATCTATACCTCGACACGTTGTCGCTAACCGCTGTCAGCCAGGGCACAAATGGCTCGGTTACTATCAATCCCGATAGTACGCTGACATATAATCCCAACGCAAACTTCTACGGCAGTGATACATTCACCTACACTATTAGCGACAACGAAGGCCTAACTGATACCGCTAAGGTTACGGTTACGGTCAAAATGGTCAACGATGCCCCCGTCATCACTTCAGCACCTGTAACCACAGCTACAGTCGGTGCGTTATATACATACGAAGTTGACTCCACAGACCCGGATGCTGGAGATACGCTGACTTACTCCTTAACCGCCAAACCTGAGGATATGACCATAAATCCTGCTACTGGATTGATACAATGGAAACCGACCCAGGTAGGGGATAATAAGGTAGTGGTCACGGTCGCCGACAGCAACAGCACCCCAGCCTTAGATACCCAGTCATTTACCATCACGGTAAATCCGCCTCAACCCAAGATAGCAAAATTGACCGTACTGGATGGCTACAATCAAAGAGACAGAAAAACATTATCGGCAGACGGCAAAGTCGGCCTTGTCCAGTCCAGCGACAACAAGCGATTGGAAACCAGCTTCGGCTCATACATATCCTATGATTTTTCAGACTTATCTATCCCGGCGGATGCCCGAATAAAGTCAGTCGTTGTTTTTGTCGAGCACTTTGAGGAGGAGCGATTTGCTCAGGGAAAATTGGAATGGGCTATAGGTACAGGCTGGCCGACCAAGCCGGCCGTTTGGGCCTCAATAAAGGCTGCGGTGCATGAAGAAGAGCACCATGAGGCTGTTGACTCATGGGATATTACAAGCCTTGCCGACACTCGCGAAAAGATAAATTCAATTCAGCTACAAATTAAAAATAATGACAACATCGCTCAGAAAAAAACAATGATAGATTATATCTATATGCTCGTTGAGTGGGATTAACTGCTCAACATCTTGTTGTTTCTGTAAGAATGTCATACTTCCCACCATCACCGCATTAAAGCCCCCTTGTGGGGGCAAGCTAAGTGTCGTTCTATGAAATTCTATGGGCTTAAATAATTAATGAAAAAGGCTGCAAGCATAATACTCACAGCCCTTAATTTCAGATACTAAAGTGAAACTTTATTCCTTCTTTTTGCCCTCTTCTATCACCCTGATTATATCAAATCCGGCAATCGGCCTGCCGTCCCATAGTCGGCCTGTTAGGTCAATTATCTGTTCTCCTGGTTTAAGTACGGCGATAAGCTCATCTCGGTCAAATTTAACCATTAAATCATTTATCCCGTCATTATCATAGTCTCCTATTTCAATGGGCTTTGGTAAGGGAGGTACCAATTCATTTAATCTTAAGCTGGAAATATCAATCTGACTTGCATCAAAATCATCTGGAAGCTCAATATAGACTTTTACTAATTTACCTTCGCTTTTAAGATTTAAGGTATCGGGGTCAAAATCGACCACTGTTTCTGTTTGCAGAGCAAACTCGTCATAACTTAGTTCATTATCCGCAATGGCCATCTGCTCGAAAAACCCGTCCCCGTTTTTATCTATTTTGATAATAACTCCTTCTCCACCAGCAGAAAGAGCATCCCAGTCAATGGTATATTGATGAACTGCACCGGCTGAAGTCTGAATGTTCGTAGCTTCAAAAGTAACCGCTTCACCATCGCTTACAGAAGTAATATTTAATCCATAAGTCCCTTCATTCGTTCCTTCCACTTCATAGTAATAAGTATCGGCTGGCAAAGATATCGTAACATTATTTTCAAAGAAGGTTGAGTACGGTATTTCGTTTTTTTCCTCTCCATCCAATAAACCAGTAATCCGTCCCTGTGAGTCATAAATCCGTAGCTCAACTGGACTGCGAATCTCTGCTACAATCCCATCCACAGTTGTCGGAGGGTCTGTAGTCCAAAGATGGTTAGGTCCGCATCCAGGTTCGTCCTTTGGATAAAAATCTCTTGTCTTGTATAAATCATAAGGGTCTGTTTTGTATTGAAAATATGCTTTTCTTTGTACTTCAAAATGTAGATGAATTCCTCTATCCGGAGCTCCGGTATTTCCGGCAATGCCTATCGGTTCCCCTCGTTCTACATATTTCCAAATAGAGTAGTTTGTATCATATTTATCTTTAAGAGGTATTTCTGAAGCAACACTATCCAGATGAGCATATAATGTGAAATAGTTATTTTCTGCATTGTCCTTTTCATCATGTCGAATAAATACAAATTTGCCATATGAATTACTTGAAGATTGCATAGCTACGCCATTTGCTGCTGCGACCACAGCGAAAGATTGCCATGAGGTTGACTGGTCAATTTTACCTTTTATATAATCAATTCCTTTATGTGCATCTGGGTCTGGATCCCAAGTGTAAACCCACCCTTGCTGAATCTTGATATCCGGATCTATAAAAGGCAACGTAAGGAACTTTGGCGGTTCTTCTGGTGGTTCTTCTCCGCTGGTGGTTGTATACATAACATAATCTGGGTTTAGGGTATCCCACTCGTGCTCAATAATATAGCTAACATGTAACCCACCATTTGAATCTACATCAATGGATACATCTTCTATATATCCACCCCACCCGGGGTAAGTGACCTGCGCAATAATGCTCTCTGTTCCTGTACTACTGATGTAGTTTATATAACTTGTGCCAGTTCCTGAATAACTAATGTAAACTATGTGCCAGTGGCCATTTTGGTCAACAGCAATGGAAGTGTAAGGAGAAATGTTTTCACGTGCGACCACCACTTGAGGAGGCGACCAAGCTCCCGACAGGTTATTTGTATACATAACATAGTCTGGGTTTAGGGTACCCCACTCGTGCTCAATGATATAACTAACATGTAACCCACTATTTGAATCTACATCAATGGATACATCTTCTATATATCCACCCCATCCAGCAGGAAATCCACCCCATCCAGCAGGG
>Ga0315314_1000126_pt1 | contig 101272 bp, 132 predicted proteins | sample TDP9_MG_FD_203631 | JGI IMG/M metagenome (GOLD analysis project Ga0315314, IMG submission 203631) | Freshwater sediment microbial communities from Lake Towuti, South Sulawesi, Indonesia - TDP9 | ecosystem: Environmental > Aquatic > Freshwater > Lake > Sediment | place: Indonesia: South...
ATAGAAGCGATCAGGAAGCTGCAGGGCGAGTTCCACGAGAGGGACTACATGATAAGGGAGGAGGACAAGGAGCTTGTGCTGAGGTTCGCGAGCGACCCCGGGGCGTTCCCGTTCGTGCAGCGAATGGGTTTCACCTACAAGCAGATGCCAATCAAGGTCTACGAGGAGGCCATATGCTTCAGGAAGGAACAGAAGGGTGAGCTGACCGGGCTCATGAGGGCAAGGAACTTCTGGATGACTGACCAGCACGCGTTATGTGTATCTGAGGAGCAGGCAAAGGAAGAGTATGAGAGGCTCACGGTGATGTTCGCCAAGCTCATGGACGACACTGTGGCCGGCGAGCACTGGGTGCTTGGATTTGAGATGGTTGAGGACTTCTATGAGAGGTACAAGGAATTCCTGAGATCGATGATCAAGAAGGTGGGGGTTCCGGCGTTCTTCAAGCTGATGAGGGAGATGACGCACTACTACGCGTTCAAGAACGAGTTCCAGTCGGTTTTCTCGGACGGGATCAACCTGCAGATATCCACCGTGCAGTGGGATGTGAAGAACGGAGAGAGGTTCAACCTTACCTATGTTGATAGGGACGGGTCTAAGAAGCCTGTCCCGATAATCATACACGCATCTTCCTTTGGGTCCATAGAGAGGGCGCTCGCGAGTCTCTTGGAGAGGGCCGAGTGGATGAAGGTGAATGGAACCCAGCCCATGTTGCCTCTGTGGCTCTCACCGGAGCAGGTCAGGGTCGTGCCAGTCAACCCTCAGGCTCACCTAGAGCTTGCCCTAAGGATCGCGAGGGAGATCTCGTCCAGTCAGGTGAGGGTCGGGGTGGACGACAGGGACATGAGCCTGTCGAGGAGAGTCATGGAGGCCAAGACCCATTGGATACCCTACATAGTTGTAATTGGGGACAAGGAGGCAGCCGCTGAGATGGTCCCGGTCACGATCAGGGAGGGCGCGAAGATCGGCGAGGACAGGACGGAGGGGATGACCGTGAAGGAACTTGTGAGGAGCGTGAGAGAGAAGGTCGATGGATTTCCGTTCAGGCCTTCATACTTGCCGATGCAACTCAGCCTGAGGCCGATCTTCGCAGGATAGAATCCTAGAGTGGGTTCCCTTACTTCTAGCTTTCTTCCTCGTGGCTGTCATCACTGTTCACCGCTGGGCCTTCGCTCTGGGAAAGGAGGGGAATCGGATTGCACAACTCTGCCGGTTCAGGTTTCAGGCTTTTGGCTGGAAGGAAATCTCCCTTCGGTGTTGGCCTTTGGCCTTGTTGTTCTCGCACTTGTCGTACTTGCAGTTCTATGGACCAAGAGGATGAAACAATGGCCCTCGCCCCCTCCACCTTAACGCCTTGTAATACTACATGTCTGGTGGAGGTGTCCGCAAGATCCTCGAGGGAGTTCAGTAGTAGACCACTGAAGATCGGCAGAATCGGCCGATTCGATAACTTGCTGAAGTCATATATAGATGATAGCTATGCCACAGCTCAAGGAAATGAAAGACTCAGAGATCCTGGAGATCCTGACGAGGACGCAGAGGGACAGCGAGTGGGTTAGCAAGAACTATGAGCAGCTTCGGGAGAAGTACGAGAGCAAGGCCTTCGCAGTCAAGGACGGCAAGGTGATAGAGGATGCGGAGACCGTTCAGGATCTTCTGGCTGAGTTGAACAAGAAGGGCGAAGATCCAGCCTTCCTCCTCATAGAAGTCATCCCCCCGAGGGATGCTTCCTTCATCCTGTGAGCGGGGGATGTCCCGTATAATCTGCTCCGCCCGACGGTTCATCAGGAACAGGCCCTTCCCCTTTGTCACTTTCTTCATAGCTGGTCCGGGCATCTCGATGGTAGTGGACGCATTGATTGACACAGGAAGCCCATTCACATGCCTCGCCCCCAAAGATCTCATCAATACTGGAGTTCCCTTTACAAGGATGCGAGGGGAGACCATCCACTTGGCTGGGCACAAGTTCATCAATGTCCAGATAAAGGGAGCGGTTCTGAGCTTCCGCACGGATACGGGTGGTCTGTACAACGTAGAACCCCCATCGATCGGAGGCCTGGTTCCGACCAAGAGAAATGCTACGACACTTAGAGAGGTCGAACATATACCAAGTATCATAGGCAATGACTTCTTGGAGGATCACAAGTTGGCCCTTCACTTTGACCCAAGCGAAGAGACCGTCTACTTGGATTTTCCCTAAGGTCGCAATGCTTGAGCCATCGTTCGGATTTGGAACCTCGGGTTTGTCATCGCGAGGAGCTCCTTGAACCTTTCGTCCCCCTTTAGGCTCTGGATATCGTCGTCCTCAGTCACCAAGGCGTCACATAGGTTCATTGCCGAAGAAAGGACGAGGCAATCCACGAAGTCGTCGAGCATGCCCCTGAGCTTGAAGGCCGTGAGCAGAAGCCTACTTTCGTGAATTGGAACGATCGTTACAGTTTCGTCGTGGGCTATAGCCCTTATGCCTTTGGCCACCCTTTCGCCGGGAAGAGCTCCTGCGGCGACGCGCTTCGCGCCCTTAGCTGAGAGCTCGAAGATGCTCACGTCGCTCACGAAGATCTCGTTTCCTCGCTTCATTAGCTTGATCAAAGCGTCGCTCGGAACCTTCTCGACCGAGATGCCTATAGCCGGTAGGAGGTAGGTCGTGTCCAACAGCAGTTTCAAGATTCCGCCCTTCGGGAAAGCTCCTTTCTGAACCCGTGGAACTCCCTTAGCGTTATCTTGACGGATGGGGGCTCCTTCAATACTTCCTCAAGGCTGGGAACGGGCTCCACCACGAGCCTTCCATCTTCAACCCTGTAGATGACCTTTGCGTGAGGCCGAAGGCCCAATTTCTCCCTGATCCTCTTAGGAGGAAAAAACTCTCCCTTCGAACCCACTCGACTTTCGTTCATTTATCGAGTTCACCGAATAAGTGCGTCTACCTCCGACTAATAAGCGTTGCCGGGTCCAGCTTGAGGCCATTAGGCGCACGCTCCTCCTCTTCTAGGAGCCTGGGAAGGCTATACTTCATGAAGCTACTGAAGCTCTTCCCGGGGTCCTGCTCAACCGTGCGTGGGCCACCGCGTCCAGTATCACGATGGACGTCTTTCGCTGCCCGCGCATGTGTGGGTGAAAGAAGCAGTCTATCAGCCTGTTGATCTCCCCCTTGGTGTAGGGCGCTGTCTCGCGACGTTTCGGCACAACTGGGTGGAGGGAAGCCCTAGCTGATAAACGGACAGGAAACCTCCGCGCCTGTGGCGCTCGTCACGCCCGCGCCTTGCTGCCGCGCGCGAGCACCATTGTTCTTTGAGACTTGCTGCACCGCAACTATGTCATTGGTAACCTTACAATGTCTTCGAGTTGGTCGAAGTGTTTGTCAAAGGAGTATATTTCCCTCAACTTGTGAGCCTTCATTGATAGGTATGCCAATGCATCATTGGCGCTGATTCCGTTGTCTTTGGCAAGCGGCATGGCCGCCTCGTAGTGTTGTATGGAGACGGGGTACACCTTAACGTTCTTCTTCGATAGGACCCAAGCAAGAAACCCCAAGGATTCTTGAAGTCCTGACCCCGTTTCAATTATGTTCACGACCTCCGACAGGTGGGCCGTAGTCATGGCGGCCTCTTCGCCCTTCTCGATTCTTTCCACAATGCCCTTGGCCTCGTCCTTGACCTTCTGTTCTCGTTTCGCCAATGTCCTGCGAGGGATCAGGAAGGCGTGCAGGAATATGTTTGAGTCCACGAACCTCAACGTTCCGTCAGCTCCAAAAGGGCCTTCCTCAGCGAGTGCGGGTCAGTGAAGTCCACGTTCTTGGATATCTTGATGGAATCAAATAGGCTGGATGGGAGGATGGTCTCCATAGGGACCACCTCGATCCTGTTTCCATGCCTCGTCAACACGACCTTCCTTGACTTCCAGCTTCTTCGCCACTCCGCCGGAATGGATATGCGGCCCTGGGGGTCCACATTTTTCACGCTGGCTTCAGTCAATTTCTGGACTCTCACCAGAATCTGGCGAAATGGCAATATAAGGGTTTCCCCCAAATATCTCCGGAGTGGTTGAACTCTGTGCCGCGGGCTTAGGCTCTTGGCCAGGGGCTTCAGCTTGCTTTGCTGTCGCGCGCGTGTGCCTAGAATCAAAGTTGTCCCCCGCGCACGCTAAATGGACGCGTGATATAGCACGGGCTAATGACTTTTTGGAGGATTGTAGGTTGGCCCTTCTCTTTGACTCAAGCGAAGAGACCGTCTTCTTGGACTTTCCCTAACCCCAGATCGGGACTGCTCATAAGTTACAAACACACCATCTCGCGCAGCTGTCGATTCGAAGCGCGGAAACTTCTCCACATCGAAACCGAAGTGTTCTCGGGACGCATGAGGCAAAGTGAGGGAAGAACCCCTGAATTCATTCGCGGGAGTGTCAATCCCCGCCGAAGAAGTATTTCCTTATTCTGATGGTTTGAACCAGTCCCACGATCGAGATTAGTATCCCCAGGAAGCCGGTCAGTAGGTTCTCAAACTGCTGCGTCCCCACTGGCCCTGTTGGAAGTGTTGCGGTCATAGCGTACGCGATCTGAACTATCGAGAGTGGCAGGCTCACTACCATGGCGATTATGCCCAGCAAGTAAAGGATAGAATTGACCTGCATGAGGCCGAACGCAGAGAGAAGTAGGAAGAATCCTAGGCCGAAAAGTACCCCAATCGTGAGCGTGGTCGTCTCGTAGAGATTGGGGATGTTGGTCAGGTAGAAGACCTTGACCTGTCCTACCAAGGCGAGGCCGCCCATCAGGATGTTCCAAAGCCCCCATATCAGGAACATGGCTGCGGCTGGCGTAACGCCCTCGAGGGAGTAGCCCTCGAAAGAGAAGAACCTCTTCCTGGAGGTGTAGTAGCCGGGGGTTGACTTCCCACCTGGGATGGACCTCCTCTTCAGCCAGACCTCAACGTTGAAGCCACAGCTCGGGCAATACTTCACGCCTGCCTTCAGGTCGAATCCACAGTTCGGGCACTTGGAAGGCCAGCTCGCTACGGGCTGGGTGAACTCGGATGCGGTCCTTGCCTGCGTCCCTTCTGGCCGCTCTGCTGTAGATAGCTTTCTGGGTATTATTCGTTGAAGCAGGCCTTGGCTGGCAGACCTCGCGACCCCGGCGGGCTCACCGCCAGGGGTCTCATCAATCCTGAAGCCACAAGAGGGACAGAACCTCGTTCCCGCTCCCATGGATGCGCCACACTTAGGGCAGTCCCTAGTTTGGGACCCTATGCTCAAAGTGCGCCCTGTTCGAGACGTTGAACTATAAAGGTTTGCCCCCCCAAACGGACGATAGTATCTTCAATAAAACCAACAAGACGATAGCTGCGACTCTCGATAGAAGATCAGTGATTCAGCTCGGGAATCTACCCCTGTCAATGTTCCCGACTATGGCTTGATGAAGAAAAACAAAAAATGAAAGAAAGGGGGAAAACCCCCTTCTTACGTAGCTATCGCGCTTACCTAGCTGGTCCAGCTCCGAAGAGCTGAGGCAGTCTCTTCCGGCGGTATATGTTGTACTCCTGTGCGGCTATGACGAGTATCAGGACGACGATGATGATTGCGACCACCCACAGGGCGAACCCTGCGAAGGTCAGGCCTTGTCCGAACAGCTCCATGAAGACTCCGGTCGCTATCTTGTGTACCATATCGCCAGTGACGTTCATGGTAGTCCCTGGATCCGGTGGCTTGACTTCAACTCCCTTGTAGGAAGCCGCCACGGTGTAGGTTCCGAACGGCAGCTCCATCACGACGACTCCGTCCTCGTTGGCCATTCCCGAAAATACCGTCGTTGCTCCTACCTTGATGGTCACGTGAGCTCCTGGCAGACCCTGGCTCTGAGCGCCTACGACCTGTACCTGGACGACGGCTATGTTGCTCGCGGTCAGCAAGTACGTCCTCGAGATCGTCACGACTAGGGGTAGCGTTGGATTGATGGGCTGGCCGAACCATGTGGCTGTCACCGGGAAGCTACCTGCGGGTATTTGTGTAAGAAGCACATTGCCCTCGGCGTCAGTCGTTATTCCTTCAGTTGGGAACCCTGCCACTTTGACGAGAGCGCCGACTATCGGCCTGCCGGATGGTGTTACGAGCTTGACTGTCGCGTCGAATATGGGCAGCGGAACCAAGACGGTAACAGGGGCATCGATTACCCTCGCTTCTACAGTTGCCACTATCGTCGTCCCAAGCTTCCCGAACAGGGTGCCCGGATAGCTGGCAGTTATGGTGTACTTGCCCGCAGGGGCGAGAGTCAGAGTGTACTCACCCGTGTCTTCGTCGGGAGATGGGTCGTCCATGGCCGTCGTTCCGGATATGACCCAATCTGGATGAGGATCAGTTGCAGTTATTCTCATCGGAGCTTGCTTGATGCGTCTTGCAGATGGCGACTGATCTACGACTATCAGCTTAAGGTCGTAGACCTTCGTGTTGAACGTCCTGACTTGGCATGGCGCATCGTCCTCACCGGTTGCGGTGTCCGGTGGTGCTACACCTAGGTAGATGTACCTGTGTTGTGGCTGATCCCTGAAGGTGTCCCAGACCGAGACCCCATCGACCCTTCCGAACGGATCGACTCCTCCAGGCGCGGCCGGCGCCTTGAAGAAGACCTTGACTATGTACTTGCCCTTCAGAAGGTTGAAGCCAAGGTTCAGGAACTTGCCCCTTGGTTCTCCGGTTGCGAGTGGGTCTGTTGCCCAGATCGTTTGCAGGGCCGTGGGAAGCTCGACGCTTCCTGGGTAGCCGGAGTAGTCAGTGAGAGCTGCTGTGATGTTTTCGTTCGACTCAGCGTCGACGATGAAGACCCAAGCGTCCTCGAGGTACCTGACTCCGTCTCCAGCGTAGATTGTCAGCTGTAGTTTGGCAGGCCATTGCATACATTCGCATTGGCTCGTCCAAGCATCGATGCCTCCGTCAACGCGGCCGCCGTGTTTGTGTTCGGATAGCCACTGCGGTCTCAGTTGCCACTTGTCGTTGAACCAGTACTCCCAAGCGTCGAAGTTCGTGGCTGTCCTCTGGGTCAGGTTGGTCGTGTATATGTCATGGCAGTAGAAGCCCCAGAGCATGAAGGTCGGGCTTGACCTGATGTACAGTACTGATGGGTTCGCGTCGATGGGCGTGTAGCCCCAAGCCTGTCCAACGTCCTCCTCCACAGGGACTGTAACGCCAGCGTCCCAGTCGTAATACCATACACTGCTCCTGATGACCTCGACGTACTGGTTCGGTAGATCGAGCCCTTCCTCTGGTTCTCCAGTTCCAGCGTCAAGCACCACGACTGCGAGGTCGTTGACCGGAGCCATGACCTGCAACTTGGCGTAGAAGTTCGCGTATGGCTGCGGAGGACCGACCGCTTCGTCCTCGAAGAGTCCCGCGGCCTGGCGGCCTTGGAACGCTCCGCCGGACAGAATGCCGATTCCAGCGAGTCCGAACTTGCCGTTCGTTGAGAGCGACTTGAAGATCGTCGGGTAGGTCTTGGTGTTCACGAGGCCGGTCGCGTTGATTGAATACAGCCAGTCCCAGTCGTCACCAGTCCACATCTCGTCCTGGTCGAGTGCGAAGTAAGCCAACTCCAGTGTCGCAGCCAACCTCGGCACGTCGTCGGCCGGTATGCTGGCAGTCACCCCTGGCTTGGTCGTCCAGTTCGCGTAGACCGGGGTTCCGAACAGGCACATCTCGTACCATTCCCTGTCTGCCGGGGTCTTGAGGTGTATGCCAAGCGGACCAAGTGCCCACTCCCATGGGTGCCTTGGACCGCCCAACCAGTCCCAGTGGCCACCCCATGGATCTTGCTCGAACATATATGCACTGTCGAAGTTGACGCCGAAGTTAACGTCGTCGGTCTCCATGTAGGTGTAGATGTTCTTTGAGTAGCTGTAGTTCCAGACAGGCACGAGAACCTTGAACTCGCCGTTCGCGTCGGAAACCCCGCTCTCAACGAACAGGGCTGCCGAGAAGTACGGCGGGACTGGAGTGTACGGGATCTCGACTAGCACTATGGGCCCTGCTGGGACCCAGTGCCAGAGCCTCTTGACCACTGTCATGTTGAAGCCCTTGAGCAGCTTGCTCGCGTTCAGCAGCGAGAACTCCTTCGCTGCCGTCTCGATCGTCAAGCTGAAGGAGGGCCACCATGTCAGGTTAAGGCCTGCCCAGTACACGTCCACGTCGAGGTTCGGTATGCCGAAGCGCCACTCCTCTGGATCCACCCAGTAGCAGTCTTCCATCGGCCAGTTCGTGATCTTGAACACGTACGGGTAGACTGAAGTGATTATGTCGTGGTCCTTGCTCACGTACGGGTTCTGGAGCGGGATGCTCGCGTTGAACACGAGAATACCCTTGTAGTACACCATGAACCTGTATCCGTAAGCGGACTGGAATGTGCTCTTGCCTATCAGGTACCTGCTCTCAATCTCGTAATTGTCTGCAACTCCTACTGTCGCTGGATCAGTACCGAGCATGTAGAGCTCTGGGTCAACCGGCGGGTTGACCTTGGTGGCGTTCACTGAGTGGAACTTGTACTTGCCAGCAGCGTCGGTCGAGTTGACCCTGATGAAGTACGGGTTCCATGTGCCCGTCACGTAGTCGTCCCAGAAGTCCTCGTACGTCGCGTTGTACCAGGGCTCCACCAAGAATATAGCGGAGTGGCTGTCGATCGGTAGCTCTAGGGCTGCGCCTCCAGCGTCCTTGATCGAGACGTTCGGGTCGTAGATGTAGCTGTCCAAGTCAAGCCATGTGTGCTCGGTCAGCTCGACTGGGCCAACTCCGGTGTACGGATCCTGGCTCCAGTAGAGGGTCTTGTTCTGGTCGACTGACCTGAACCCTGCGTTCTCCGCAAGGGCGGCGCCGACACTACCAGCAGCCTTCCACTTGCCGCCGGGAACGCGGACCCAGATGTCGTAAGTCTTCTGGGGCAGCTTGATGAACCTCGCTGGGGCCGGACTCCTGAGGCCGGTCTCCACTAGGACGTTCTCACCGGTCGTCTCGAACTCGGTCCAGTAGACCCACTTGAGGCTCGTGTCAGTCAGGGTCGAGCTTGTTATCTCGAAGCCTGTGTTGTCGGTCGGGTCTAAATCACCCACGGAGTCTATGAAGTAGATCGCTCCCCACGGGAGCACAGCGTCGAAGAAGTCCGTAGCTGGATCAGTTATCATCCTGATTATGTAGTACGGCAAACCGAACTCAGAGAAGTCCGTCTCAGCGCGCAGCCTGACGTCGACGTTGATTATTCTGTCAGGATCCTGCGTCCAGACGGTCACGTTCAGGTCGAAGACCGGGAACACGATCTTGATGTTCGGCAAGTTCTTGTTCAGAGTGATCGGTCCCTGTGGCTCAAGGGTTGTCGCGTTCAGACCGGGTATGAGCGATGCCTTCCAGATTATGAAGAAGTCGCTGTAACTTCCGCCAGGAGCTGCCTTGACAAGGTCGTATATTCCGTAGCCCTGTTCCTCCATCTCTGGGTCGAGCGCATACGCGCTCGTTGTAGGTCCTATCAGCCTACCTGATGGGTGCCTGAAGAAGAACGGAGTGAACCACGGTACAGGCCTTGTCTCGCCCAGCGGTCCAGGCGTGAACTCAAGCACGAAGCCCAGTTCGTATATCGCGAGCGGATAGTCGATGAGCAGACCGTAGTGCTGCTCGTCAAGTACTGGAGGTAGATTGCCAGGCAAGTAGCCGCCTGGGACTGTGGTGTCCAAGACCTTGATCCCCTGGTACCAAGCTATGAAGTTGGTGTGACCGCGCCTCACCGAAGGCAGCCAACCGCTGTAGTTCAACGGGTTGGGTGAGTAACCGTCCCACGGGTTCAGTATTGCAATCAAGTCAGCGTCTACCCTTAGCGCCTCAGTGTCTGGCAATGTGACGAAGCCCGTCGTGTTCGTGGCCCAAGCTATTGTGACGTTCTGCTTCGTTGCGATGCCTGCGGGGAGGATGATCGTGAGAGCGATGTCGTCCCTGAGCCTCTGAGGTACCTCAGACGAGGATATCAGTTTGATACCCTCGATGTACACCATTAGGGTCTTCTCTTCCATTGAACCTATGCCGTAGACTTCATCCCACAGGAAGTGGACGAAATCACCAGCATCGTGGTCCAGTCCGTAGTCGTAGTCGGGGTCATACCATGCGGCGGCACTCAAGCTTCGCGGCAGGTCGGTGTTGGGGTCGTATAGGCCCTCTCCGACTATGCTGAACATCCATTCGACGCCAGCGCTCAGGTTGAACTTCAGGGCTGGGAAGTACGCTGCAGTGGTCAGCGGGATCGTCGCCCAGTGCTCAAGCCTCGCCGGGTACCTTTGCAGCACCCTGCCGGGCGCCACAGTGTCACCGACGTACTCGTAGGCACCTATCGGTCCCTCGGCCCACTTGAGGAACTTCTCAGCGTAGAGCGTCCACCATGGGGCGCCCATGATGTCGGTTAGGTTCCAGTACATCCACCTGACGTTCACTTGGAAGTTCTTGTAGGCCCATCCACCCTCGAGAGGTACGTCCACATCTCCGATGTATGCCTTGATAGTTGTGCCTTCAAAGCCCAACCACAGGGGCGGAATCGTGTAGCTGCTGCTCGGACCCGGAGGTATCTTGAAGGGCTGAGCGGGGAGAGTTGGCGGCAAATTGGGTTTAACGATTGAACTCACGTTGAGCCTACCGACTATGGGGCCGTTCGTCGGGCTGGAGTGCTTCCACCTTACCAGGAACGTAAGGTTTGCCAGACCCGTGAACGGAGCGTTAATTGCGTCCCAGTCAATGTTTGAGAAGTTGGCAGGAGCCAAGAACTCGACCCATCCAACCCTCTCATTGCGAGCAGCGCATGGCAGATTGCCGATGAACTCAGAGCCCCAAGTGCCGTTAGATGTAGCGACTGCGAGCGAGTACTGCTTCCAAGTTGTGTGAGCTACCTCCTGCCAGACCTTCGCGAACATCTCGACGCCAGCGCCGACTACGCTGTAGTTAGCCTCGTCAGCTATCCTGAACGCGAGAGGCACAAGGTCTAGGTAGTAGCCAGGCCTGGTCGGATCGCCTACCGACAGATCGTCGGTCCAAGTGAACTGTTCCCATACCACTGCGGTGTTGTTCAGCATAGCACCCAAGCCGGAGCCTCCGGCATCAACGTACATCTCAGGTGCTGGGTCGGGGGCAAGTTGGCAGATGGTGTAGTTCGCCAGAAGGATCTTCGTAACTGTACCTCCTACCGTGTAGTTCACCTCTATGCCGTACTTGAGGGTTACCCCGCCGAAGCCTGCGTCCCAGACATCACCCGGAAGGTCGATGAACGTCGCTATGCCGTCCACGATGTTAGCCCAGCTGATCAGAATCTTCGGCTCATAGTTAGGAGGTGCGAGCGTGGCCTTCGTTATGTTATAGAGGAATACCCTCGCGATGCCTGTCGGGACTAGCTTGTTTCCGAGAGTTAGGAAAGCAACGCGCCATTTACCTGCTGGATATTCTGGTGCAATTGTGAAGGAAGTTGAAGCTACCAATGGTGCCAGCGCCATAAGCGCTAGCAGTGCGATAGCTGCAAGTTTTCCGTATGATTTGTTCATTTCTCAGGTTTTCACCTGTGCCGCGGGATTCTCAATTTCTCGTATTTATTGGTTCGGGGGCCAAAAGCCCGAAAAATCGGGAGATCGTGTTTCAGTTCCCTAGAACTGTCGACTACTCCTTGTACTTCTGCTCGGTTGGGTGTTTGCGATAGTTTGTTGAGCATAGCATTAGTCCTCAGTGTATCAGGGGCCGGAAACTGAGGGTCGCCTCCAACAGTCATGACTCTCCCCGGCAACCTCGCGATGGCAGGTCTGGCCCTACTTTCGGATTTGAACTCGGCATCTCGCCACAGCGCCGCAGCCCCGGCTGATTTGCTTTACTTGGTAAAGTTTTTATTTCTGACGATCGTTGGTGGAGGCTCGTTGGAACTGGTCTCCTTAAGTGCCGAGGGGAGAATACTGTTGACGTTAATGCATGGAAAGCATACCTATGGCGAGTTGAGGTTGGAAGCTGGTTTGAGCGATAGGTGGTTGACGATCAAACTCGAAGAACTGCAGAGAGCGCGAATCGTCGAGAAGAGCGGCAAGTGGTACGGTTTGAGCGAGGAGCTGCCGGCTCCATCCTATGAGCTCAGCTTGTACATGATCTATCAAGCGAGGCGGATGGCTGCCGAGGTTGCAAAGCTACGTTATGTCAAAGCTGTGATCCTTTTCGGCGGCGTTGCTCAGAAGAAAGCCAGTGAAAGCAGTGATCTTGACATGATGATAGTTGTGACCGGACCGGTTGACGATGCGAGAAAGAAGGTCATGCAGGAAATTTCTAGGTTGGAAATCAAGTACCATATGGCAATCGGACCGTTAGTTATGTCGAGGAAAGATTTCTTGGATAACATAGGCTCGCGTGAAGGGGGCATTGCTTACGGGCTTGCTGAGGGCTATGAGGTCTTGGTCGACAAGAACGGCAAGCTTGCAGAAGTTCTGCGCGATAGGGTTGAGGAAATCAGGAGCAGTTGTGAGTACTTGGAGGAGGCAAGGATATGGCTGAAAACAAGGTAGACGTGTTGCTGGGAGTTTCCGAGATCAATCTCGCAAGGGCGGAAAGACGGTTCGAAACAGGAGAGTATGATTCCGCCGTCTTTCATGCTTCTCTGGCTGTTGAAAGTGCAGCGAACGCTATGATCCTCAAGCTTGGAGGGAATGAGGCAAGAAACCACAGGGCGATCAGCGGATTGGCCGCAGTCTTGAGAAGGGTGAGGCCAGAATTGCTGAGAGAAGAGAAGTACGGGCAGTTGATCGATAGAGGGAGACGGATAGAGAGGGAAGTTGTACACGCACGCTATCCTCTCAAAGTGGCTGGCAGGTGGATGACTCCTATGGAATACTACACTCGAGAGAAAGCTAGACTAGTGATCGACGACGCTAGGTTTGTGGTCAGTGGAATCAAAGCATACGTCAAAGAAACTACAATCTGAGGTTTCGCGTTTAGGCTCACTCCTTTCCACTTCGTACTTCAGGTGGAGGCAACTTCGTAGAAGCGCCTGGTATTACAGCTTCGGTCAAACCCATAGGCGAGCAGGTGGTGATTGGTGCGGAGATCCCCTACGAAACAAGACCAGGAGATGGATTGCTCAGGCGAGCAGGCTCTAAATGGGTCGAACTACACGACATTGGAGATTCATGGGCGAGACGTTCACAAGCATAGAGTTCTATGGGCCGGACGACACGCATGAGTTAGAAGCGTTGGTTGATACCGGAGCGACCTTCACTGAGATATCCCGCAAACTCGCCTTGAAGATCGGCCTGAAGCCGAGGAGAACTGTATTGACGCAATTGGCTACAGGTGACCTCGTCTCGAGAGAGGCCGGCACAGTCGAAGCTGAGATCGCGGGCGTCAGAGATACGATACCTGTGGTCATCGGCGAGGACCATGAGCCAGCGGTGGTTGGTGACACGACCTTGGGCATACTTGGGTTCAAGATCAACAGCATCACAAAGGAATTGGAGCCAACGCACGCGATAGAATACCGCGATGAAGAGGGGAGCTAGGTTTTGGGGAGTAAAGTATTTAAGTAGGAAGGTAGGAAATTTGTACATGACGCCACGCGTTGAGGAGCCCGATGTCGCTGTGGTCAGCGAAAAGGGTCAGGTGGTCATACCAGCTTATCTTAGGAACAGGTTTGGGATCAAGCCCAGGACAAAGCTCCTGGTCTACGGACTCGAAGACGCCATTGTCCTGAAGAAGCTAACGATTCCCGACATGAGAAAAGAAATGGAGGAGCTTTGGAGGGAGATAGATAAGAGGATAGAGAGATATGGCGAGCTGAGCGAAGAGGAGATACAAGAGGAGATAGAGAAGCACAGAGCTGGGAAGAGGAAGAGGTCCGCGAAAGGAACCTGAGATGGTGAAGGTTGTCTTTGACACCAACGTACTGGTGTCGAGCCTAATCAGGAAGGGAAAGCCAAGACTTCTCTGGAGCAAGGTTGTCGATCGAAAAAGTCAGGCTTCTAGTTTCTGCGGAGATTCTGTCAGAGTTCAATCAAGTTGCCGAAAGACCGAAGTTGAGGAAATACGTCAGCTCAAGGAGACTGAGAAGGTTCAACCAACTATTGATCCAGAGGGCCGAAGTAGCAGAAGTAAGAACACGCTTACCCCGGTTAACGGAAGACCCGGACGATAACAAGATATTAGAAGCTGCTGTCGATGGTAAGGCTGACTACATGGTATCAGGAGACAAGCATCTGCTCTCATTAAGGGAACTCAGAGGCGTAAGGATAGTAAACGTGGGTCGAATGCTAGAACTGTTAGGGAAGTAGGTGGAGGAAAGTGACGTGGGACGTGAGATAGCAGTGGGTTGCTACACTGCTCTGGAGATGCCTCAGTTTCAAGGCTAACCCCACAGTGAAGGAATTGGGGAAAATGCACGCGATAGAATTCTAAGCCAACCAGCAGATAGCGCTGGCCAGAGGAATCTCTGTCGTATCGTGTGGATTGATGATCTTTGCTTTGGCTAACGTGTAACCCGTCGTTGTAAGCTGGACACTCTCCTATTTATACCCCAAGGCGCACACAGAGAGACTGAGGGTCCGAGTGAAACCTTTTAGAAGCAAGATCCTGAAAGGGTTCAGCAGGAGCATCAAGGCAATGGGGGAACGAGGAGGGATAGAGTCCCTCGTCCAAGCCCTCTCACACGATAAGAGGAGGCAGATAATCGCGCTCCTCGCAGAGGAGGGCCCACTGGGGGTGACTGAACTCAGGTCGAAGTTGAACTTGAGCACGGGCAGCCTCTACCACAACCTGGGCTTTCTGAGCGGCTACATCGAGAGGGAGGGCAAGAAGTACAAACTGAACTCCGCGGGAATGGAGCTGTACAGGACGGTGCGGGCCGGAAGCGTTGAAGCCCACATGGGAGGATTCGGGTTGATAGAGAGGTTGATGCCAGTTGGCCAGATCAGCATGTTGTACGATTCGAACTGGGCCTGGGTTTTCGCCGCGGTCGTCGCAGCTGTCCTGTTGGCATCTAGTTACTTATGGAAGATAGGCTTAGTGTTGCTTGCCGTAGGCGGACCTTGGTTCGAGTCCTCCTACGCGGTGCTGAGCACAGTAGTGAGCATTGTTATGTTCACAGCCGTGGCATCCATGAGCTTCAGGACCATAAGGTTGATCGAGTTCGTTCCGCTGGCGATCGCCTCGTTCACTCCTCAAGCTGTCTGTTCGGTTGCGCTCGGACTTGTAACGATAGCGAGTCCATTGAAAGATGTCGTTATGCTCGCGACGGCAGGCGTTGGCATCCTCACATCTGCGAGCGCGGTAAAGGTATCGTCCGGGACCAGGACCGAGTATGCTCTCATATTCTCTTTCATCGCGGTATACCTCGGCACCGCAGTGATGCCGATGGTGTCCAGCCTCCTTACATCTGGCTGAGTAGAGTTGGGTCGGTATCGTGATCGCCAACCATAGGACGCCGTGAGCGGCCAACGACTCCGCTAGTACAGCCAAAGAAGGTGCGCTGTTAGATCAACAACGTAACTTGGTCGTGAGTTCTTTCAGAACTGCTGGAACCTTCGACCCTGCAACTTCAACTCTTCCACGTACTTGGGAAGGGGGTCGCCCACAACTATTCCCTCTATGGGCTTTATTTCATACACGTAGGGAGTGAGGTCGATCTTCGTCCACCTCATTTTTCTTACGGACACGGTCCTGATGTTGAAGTGCTCCAACCTCTGTATTGAGAGCATCGTGATCCCGGCCGATAGGAACTCCTCCACGCCGAACCTGCTGAGCGTGGTTGATCCCGTGGGTATCTCCGACGTGATGACCGACGTGGTTCCTATGAACCTCTCTATCGCCGATATGAATGCCCTGATGTAGTCCCTCGTCCAAGAGACATCAACCACCTCTCCCAACAGCGGGGCGACGGGGTCAACGACGAGCCTCTTCGCTCCTATTCTATCGACGTGCTTCTTGAGCTCGCTCGTGATTTGTCTGACAGTTTCTGCCATGAACTTCTCCCTAACGACTTCGGCAAAGAACGGCCTGACATCAAGTATCTCGAGCATGTTTGACCTTATCGGCTCCATCAAGTCCCATCCGAGTGTGAGGGCTCCCTCTATTGTTCCCTCTATGGTCTCGTCGAACGGGATGTAGACTCCTGGCTCTCCGTTCTCGATGCCGGTGAGCAGGTACTTTATCGAGAATACCGTTTTCCCTGTCCCGGTTTCCCCGGCAACCAGGTACGTCTTCCCTCTCATGAGTCCACCGCTGATCAGCTTGTCGAAATTGACCACGCCGGTCGGGATCCTGAGGGATGCCGGGACTTCGCCGACTCTGGCCTGACTCGTCACTGCTTCACGTTCCTCTCTTCGTTCTGTCAACCATGATCACCTCAAACCAATGATATTTACCATCTGAAGCTACCTCATGATGCCCAATTACATCCATGTTGCTGAACTTCTTTCGAGCCCTTGCGACCGCGATCTCCCCCCTGCTAAGGCCTGGCGTGAAAAGGACGCTGCCGGCGTGCCTTGGCCTTCGACCCGAAGTTGGTCTCGGCTTCCTCCTGCCGCCCTTGGGAACCCTGCTCAAGACAACCGCGTAGCCCGGAAGGGCCTTGTACCCCAGGCTCCTAGCCCTCGAGGGGCGAAGGGGCGTATCCAACTTGCAGACGGCTGGCTTGGCTCTGAGCATAGTGGCAAGTCCCTCTCGCGAGTTCGCGACCACCTCCTTGAGGCTGACTCGGCTAGCCTCTGAGAGCCTTGGTCTCATGATGTGCAGAACCTGCGACCGATTGAGCTAATTTAACCTTACTGAGCGAAAGGTTTGAAGGAAAGGAAGTGACGCTAACGATATGTTCAATCAAGCATCTTGAGTCCTCAGAGGCCGATGTGAGGAGGTAGCAATTTTTAAGGAAACTGGCATAAGACAGCTCAGATGAGGCAGGTAGGGGTAACGGGCAAGCCAAACGTGGGGAAGAGCACCTTCTTCGCGGCGAGCACTCTCGCCCGCGTTGAGATCGCGAACTATCCATTCACGACCAAGGAGCCCAACGTGGGCGTTGGGTACGCGCGGGTCAAGGAGGTGGCAGACGAGTTCAAAGCTAAACCTCAGCCCGTTAACTCCTACTCCAGAAGCGGGTGGAGGTTCGTTGCCGTGCAGCTTGTCGATCTGCCTGGGTTGGTCCCCGGGGCTCACGCCGGGAGGGGGCTCGGCAATCAGTTCCTCACTGCCGTGAGCGCAGCTGACGCCTTGCTCCACATAGTTGACGCGTCAGGCGGAACGGATGAGGAGGGCAGGCCAGTGTCTCCGGGCTCACATGATGTGCTCTCGGACGTCAAGTTCCTTGAGGAGGAGTATGAGCTGTGGATGTCACAGGTGATAGAGAGGAACTGGGACAAGGTGACGAGAAGGATGGGAGCCGTCAAGGTCGACCTGCACCAGGCGATATACGATTGCGTCTCGAACTTGGCCAAGGACAAGTGGCTGGTGAAGCAGGTGCTGGAAGAGCTTCAGCTGCCTGAGGACCCAAAGGACTGGAAGCCCGAACATCATCCGCTCTTCGCGAGGGCTCTTAGGGCAAGGACTCAACCCATACTCATAGTGGCGAACAAGGCGGACATGCCTGAGGCCGAGGAGAACGTCAAGAAGCTGAGGGAGGCCGGTTACGATGTTGTGACCAGCTCGGCCGAGGCTGAGCTCGTGCTTAGGAGGGCTGACAAGGCTGGGCTGGTAGATTACCTGCCCGGGTCTGGAGACTTTGAGGTGAAGGAAGGACCCAAGCTCACGGATCAGCAGGCTAGGGCGCTGGAAATGTTGAGGGAGAGGGTGCTGTCGAAGTGGGGCAACACCGGGGTGCAGAACTCCATCGACAGGGCCATATTCGATCTGCTTGGGATGGTTGCAGTGTTTCCGGTGGAGGACCCGCGCAAGCTGACTGACGGAAAGGGCAGGGTCTTGCCCGATGTCTATCTAATGGATCGGCGCTCAACCGCCAGGGACTTGGCAAACGCAATTCACACCGACCTCGCGGAAAGCTTCCTGTATGCAGTTGATGCGAGAACCAAGGTAAGGCTTGCTGAGGACTACGAGCTGAAAAACCTCGACGTGATAAGCGTGGTATCAGCCGCGAGGTAGCGCAAAGTCATGATGTGCGTTCACGGCGCCTGCAGGACCTTGACCTTCGTGACGCCGGTGAACTTCACCATCATGTGCCTCTTCGCGAAGTTGAAAAGGTCGGACTCCGTCTTGCCCGAAAGGATCTCCTGAACGAACTGAGAAAGCTTCAGGGAAGAACACCTCTGCCTTATCAGTTCAGACATCTTGTTTGAAAGGAAGGTCTTCTTGTGTGTGGAGACCCTGTGCCTTGATATGGCGGTGACCGTGACCCTGAGTTTGTATCCGTCCTTGGTCTCGGCAGCAATCACCTGACCGACCCTCGAGGATCCCTTCCGAAGGACGCTTCTGAGGTAGTCCCTAGAGATCTCGTGTCCCCCGTACGCGGTTTGCGCCTTGTTCCCTGAAACGTCCACGACCTTGGTGATGATCCTCGTGAAGGAGTGGGCTGGATCCTCGGTCAAGTCCGACTGAAGGACGGTCACCTTCTTGCCCATCGCTTCGTCCTTTGATGAGACGACGATGTTTCCGATCGACTTGCCTCCGAGGTACTCAGGGGCGACTACGTCCAGCCAGATCCTCGCTGCCTCCTTTTCCCTCTTTGACGACAAATTTCGGCGACCCTTTTGCCTAAAGTATTTAAGGAATTCTCGGCCTGAGACGACGATTTGGAAATACCCGACATGAGATTCGAAGCGACACTCACGATGAGGTTCAGCTCGAAGCTCTCCCCGAAGAAGATCGCTGCGCTGAAGCGTTGGATGAAGGAGGTTGCGCCTGAACTCCTGAGCAGAGGTGCAAGGAGCGCAGAGGAGGGAGCCTCCGTGAAGAGCGTTAACGTAACCGGAGATGTGATGAGACTTAAGCTGACGACCGGGAAGTCCGTGAGGCCTCATGACGCGGCAGCTAGGCTGAGGAGGAGCGTGTCCCAAGATCTCGGGCGGGAGTTGAAGGCTGGCGTCAGGAGCTTGGAGTTCACGAGCTACAAAGTCCACTTGTTTGGAAGCGGACTGAAGGCAATCGACCTTCCCTTCGTGAAATCGATGAAGAAGCGAAGGGATGGGGTAACGATTGACCTTCAGGTGACTGAGAAGGAGATTTACGACCAGGTGCCGGACAGGCTGTTGAGGCTGTACGTTGAGAGAATGGAGGCGGCACCAGCGGGACGCGAAGCGTTCAAGGAGATCTGGAGGAGTGAGACCAAGGCACCGAAGTACGCTCAGGACCCAAACGAGGAGCTGGAGGAGCGCGGCTGGGTCAAGAGGTTCGCTCAGGGCATATGGTACTACATGCCTCCCTTCGCCTCGCTTGTGAGGGCGATGGATTCGATCATAATGAACGAGGTCGCGAGGCCGAATGGGTTCGTTGAGGTGTTCTTGCCTAAGCTCATCACCTTGGAAGTGATGAGGAAGAAAGGTCAGCTCTATGGCATACCGAACGAGATGTTCTATGTATGTGAGCCGTCCTCAAGGGACATGTCGGACTTCAGGGATTACGCTGACCTAGTCAAGATCACGGAGGGGACGCATCCTGAGAAGCTGAGGGGAAAACTCAGGCAACCGGAGTACGCGCTTCCGTTCGCACAGTGTGAGCCCTTCTATGAGATATTTTCGTCGCAAGTTGTGGACTTGGACGGGCCTCCGGTCAAGTTTTGCGATAGGACCGGATTCAGCTTCAGGTATGAGTCGGGCGGGCTCGCTGGGCTCGAGAGGCTCAACGCGTTCACAAGGATAGAGCTGGCGTTCTTGGGCACTCCTCAACAGGTGATAGAGATCAGGGACGGGCTGATGAGGTCGTATCAAAGAGTTCTCGACAAGACGTTGGACCTAGAGGTCAGGACGATGGAAGTGACCCCCGTGTGGATGGCGCACGCTGGCATCACGAAGGACGTCTTTAGGGAAGTGCCCGCGACGATCGATGCTGAGATCTACGTGCCGCACAGGGGAGAAAGAGAGACGAGCCAATGGCTGGAGGTGGCGAACTCCTCGGTGCACTTCGATAGGTACGTGGAGTGGTACAACATCAAGGAGAAGAGGGACAGGGAGGTGTGGACCGGCTGCTCCGGCAACGGATTGGAGAGGTTTGCAATAGCTGTGCTCGCGAATCATGGGTTCGATCCTGAGGATTGGCCCAAGGGCCTCAGGAACTACGTTGAGAAGCTGCCTGAGCCTTACAGGATGGTCACTTGGCCAAGGAGTCGGTGATATCAAGGACCATCTTGACTGCCCTGAGGAGGTCATCCATCGTCCCCGAGAGCGAACGCGCGCCCCGCTCACATGATACGTATATCATCACGGACCTCCCTTGACGCTTCGACCTGATCTTCAGTCCCCGAAGCTTGAACCTCTCGTCAGGCTTCAAAGACCGAGCCAGCGTCTCAGCCTTAGCCTGATCCCTCAGGTCGAACCTCAGCGTCACTCTTGCTTTCTCCGAGCGCCTCCCTGACAAGCTCCTCCACCTTCTCAAGGAACTTGCTAATCTTCTTCCTCGGTATCGTGGCACCGGCGGCCACGTTGTGACCTCCTCCCTGACCGTCAACGGACTTGGCGGCGATCTCCATCATGCGGCCTGCGTTGATTCCCTTGTCAATCAGACGATATGATGCCCTGCATGACACCTTCGTCTTGTCCTCGTCCTGGAGACAGAGGGCCAGAAGCAGCTTGTCTTCTGAGTACAGGCCGCCCGTGGAAAGGATCGTTATAAGGGGGCTGAGCGCGTTGGGGCTCAGGATCCCCTCCCCCCGAACCACGACGGTGAGCTCGGACTCGACCACTGCACCCGGGGTGGACAGCACCACCCTTATGGCTTCCTGTATCATCGAGGTGTAGCCTTGAGCGACTTCTAGCGCCTCCTCAAGCACGCGACCCCTGTAGCCCATGACTAGGGCGATCGCTAGGTCGAACCTCTCGGACCGGCCCAATGAGTTGAGCACGAACGAGTACTCCCTGCCATCCCTCGTCGGCGACCACTTGTCTTCCTTGGTGAAGGTGTAGACCTTTCCCACGAAGGGGAAGTCTGAGGGAAGCCTCACCCCCCTGCTCACCATAACTTGGAGCAGGCCTGCAGCCAGGCGGTGCTTCTCTTCCTCCGATAGATCGGACAGAGACCTCAGCCTGTCGTCTTCCTTGAGCGGAATGTCGATCGCGTCGAGGAGCTTGTACGCAGCCATCTCGTCGCCAGTTATCCCGGGTATCTGGAAGGAGAAGGTGCCGGCCAATGCCCTGGCCAGCGGCCTCGTCTCCCTCCCGAAGAAGACGAAGTCCTCTTGGGTCTCGACGACCCCGAGTTCTTCGCCCTGGTTCACTATGAGTGAGTTCAGGCCCCGCAGCTCCCTAAGTTCGTTCTTGTCTTGCATGTCGGCGAGCGCGCCGACCACTGCGACAACTGGCAGAAGCTCTGTGCCCTTGCTGATGGAGTTGCCTACGAAGTAGGCCGCGCCTGACCCTGAGAGGTCCCTTCCTCCGTCGAAGCCGAAGTCCATCGGGTTGAGGTACTGAACGTATCTGTCGTCCCCTTGCTTCTGATGATGGTCGATTATGGCGGCCTTCCTCCTCAGCCTCTCGGAAAGAATGTCGAGTTGGCCCGCGCCCATGTCGGTGAGAACGACCGGGAGATCGGAGCCCTCGAGGGTCCGCATTACCTCGTCGTCGAGGGAGTCCAAGAACCTCATCTTGAACGAGTAGCCCTTCGATGAGAGGGCAAGTGACATCACGCCGGCCGCACAGATGCCGTCCGCGTCCCAGTGAGACGCGATGGCGATGTCGCCTTCCTCGCACCATCTTGTGATCGCGTCGGAGACTTCCGTGGCTCTGGTCAGGAACTCCTCGGTTGCGCCGGTAATGTCCGCCGGGCTACTCATAACGCCAGTCAGCTGGTAGAACTCCCTTCCTCTTATAGTATTTGGCGATCCTCCTTATCTTGGACTCCACCAGCTGAAGGTTGTGCACGTTCAGGTGGTCTGACTTGTACCTGTCTATGTGCCTCTTCATCGCCTCGCCCTTCTTGATGAGCAGCTTGAGGTCCTCAGCGTCCATTGGGTCTTCCCCTGCTTCTCTCAGTATCTGTGCGATCGACATCCCTGTGGCGGTCTTCACGGAGGGAACGCCATGTCTGTCCCTGAGCATGACGCCGATCGAACTTTTCGGGTGTCCCTCTCTGGCCAGGCTGACAACTATCCTCTTGATCTCCTCAGGGGGCGTCTGCACCCACTTGGGCTTGAGCTTGGCCACGGGTCTCTTTGACCCGCTCTTCCCCCTTCGGTGACTGTACATCCTGGCCATAACTAGGAGCGCTTCGAGCGTTTGGCTGGACCTTAATAAAGGTCACCTGACCAATTCCAAGTGAGTGGAGAGGAAGGAGCCCATCGAGTTCACTGACTTCGCCCTGTGAGAGAGCTTGTTCTTTTCTTCCGTTTTCATCTCGGCAAAGGTCTGCTTTGATCCGTATGGGATAAATATCGGATCGAAGCCGAACCCTCCTTGACCTCGAGGTGAAGTTGCGAGTTCCCCCTTCACCTCACCCTCAAACAGGAGAACTTCAGGATGGAGAGAGGGGCTCACGAATCCGACCATTGACCTGAAGACCGCGCGCCTGTCGTGCCTGCCCTCCATCAACTTGAGCAGTCCCTCGTTGCCTATCTTGGAGAAGGCGTAGGATGAGTAGACGCCCGGGAAATCGTTCAAGGAAGGAACGAAGAGTCCAGCGTCCTCCACAAACAGGGGCGACCTCAGCAGGTCAAGCGCCGAGGTAGCCTTCTTCTTGGTAACGTACTCCATGCTATCGGATTGGGGTTCGTCCACGTTCAGGTCGGCCATCCGGACCTCGAACCCATGAGCTTGAAGGAGTCTGCTGACCTCTCTGAACTTGCCCTCGTTTCTCGTGACGAACGCGAGCTGGGTCATCTCTTCCCTCTCCTCACGTACCTGCCCCTCTCTCGCACTAGCTTAAGTCGTTCGACGATGCCCTTTCCGAGGGATGAACTGCCCTCCAAGTATCCGGATTCGAATTCCTTCCAGATGACTGACCAGCGATGGCCAACTAGGGATTCGATCGCGCCCCTCATCACGTTCAGATCCTCGGCGAACTTCTCCGCGTCATCGGTCCTCTCGCTCAGCCCGAAGTCCAACAGGACGATCTCGCCTCCGCTTATCAGCACGTTCGAAGGGGTCAGATCTCCGTGCGAGATCCCCTGAGCGTGCAGCTTTCCGACTGACACCCCAGCGGACCGCGCCCAGTGTGGCTCGGACCTTCTTAGTGAGTTGGTGAGGGTCTCGCCCTCGACGTAGGACATCAGAATGGTTCCTTGACTTGGGTTGACGTGATAGACATAAGGGGCTCGAACGCCTGCTCCCTTGCACTCGTGGAGCGAGAGGGCTTCCCTGATTGTCCTGGACTCCCTGAGCCCCTCGTCTATCGCCTCTTCCCTGTATCCCTTCGGAAGCCTGTGCTTCAGTACGGTTCGCCTGCCCATCCAGGTCCCAAGCCAGATATTGGACTCAGCTCCTGAGTATAGCAGCCTCTCTGGCTCGAATCCTTCTGGGAAGTTCGACCTCATCCACCCTCCACCTCGACATAACGGTGGACTCATCGACCTGAAGCGTCTCACCTGAGGCGAAGAGCTCCAGGCCGGTCCAGGCGATCATCGCACCGTTGTCCGCGTAGAACTTCACGGGATAGTCTAGGAAGCGCGCTCTCCTCTCATCACACATCACCTTCGCCATCTCTCTCAGTCTTTCGTTGGCGCCGACCCCGCCCGTGATGACCAGTTCGTCCTTTCCGAGGTACGCCATAGCCCTCTCTGAGGCCTCGAGCAACATGGCGAAGCAGGTCTCTTGAACTGAGCGGGCCAAGTCCTCGATCGGCTCCTTGCTCACCAAGCCCTCCAGGATCGTCAGGGTCCCTGAGAAGGAGACGTTCATGCCCTTGATCGAGTAGGGAAGCTCGATCAGCCTCTTTCCTCCTTTGGCCAGTCTCATGATTGCGGGTCCACCTGGGAAACCGACTCCTGCCACCCTCGCGAAGGAGTCCAAGAGGTTGCCAAGGGCTATGTCCTCAGTTTCTCCGAAGATGACGTATCTCTTGCCAGCCTCACTTATCACCTGGGTGTTTCCGCCTGACACATAGAGGAAGACCGGGTCATGAGCGCCCGACATCTTCTTGGAAAGCTCCAGGTGCGCCACAGCGTGATTGACGCCGACCAAGGGCCTCTTCAGCGAGAGGCTGAGTGATCTGGCGGCGGTGGCACCGACCCTCAGACACGGGCCCAAGCCCGGACCCCTCGAGAACGCCACCACATCTATCTCGGAGGGAGGAAGGCCTGACTGCTCGATCGTTCTTGAGATGACCGATGAAGCGCACTCGTAGTGATGCCTTGAGGCGTTGCGCGGATGTATGCCTCCGGACTTCGGCCTGTACACTTCCCTCACGTCTGAGAGGACTTCCCCCTCTTCATCCACGACTGAGCCCGCGAAAGTGTGGGCGGTGGACTCCAATCCTAGGGAGCGCAACTACAGGTACTCTGTGTAGTGGCAACGGCCGCAATAATACCTTTTCTTGTTTTGCTCGTGCAGAGCCATGAAGTTGCCGCATCTAGGGCACTTCTTCAGGTTCAGCTTGATCTCACCCTTCTTGACGTCGACCTCGTAATACTGCCAGGAACCCCTCTTCGCCTTCTCGCTCACTTCTTTCCACCCCTCGCTGCCTTGGCTTCCATCCTCTGCTTCTTCAGTTGCTCTAGCGCCTGCTTCTTGGCCTCAGGGTCCAAGTTTGAGGTCAGCACGTGGTTCGGCTCCCATTTCTTGGCAGCTTCCTCGGACGGGTAGACATGGGCGACACCTCTGACCAGGTTCGTTCCTGTGATGTGGCCCATCTTCACCACAAGGGTTCCGCCTAGGTCGAACGCGGCCTTCGCAGCCAGCAGCTTCCTAGCTTCTGCAACTGTGGGGGTCTTGCCGGGCTTCCCAAGGTCGATCGTGAACTCAACGTCTTTCCTGCCTATCAGTTTCTTGTCGAGGGCCTTCGAGATCTCAAGCTTCATTGGGGGGCAGTCCAGAGAGGTCAGATTAATGGCTTTCGGCTCGGACTCTGGGGATGGAGGCAAGAAGCCTCGAGTTTTTTCGCTTGGCCTCTGCGTCGATCCTGACCACGACGACTCCCTCGTCAGGTTGGCCATATATCACCAAGTCACCTTCCTCGGACAAGTCTATGGCAAAGAGCGTGAGCAAGTCCTCCTCACCATCGACGATCACGAGGGAGCCTCCTCCCGCTGACGCGGCCCTTCTCATCACCTCGCGGGCCTCAAAGCTCAAGTGACCCCTCGGGTTGCGGACCCTAAACGTCTTGTTCGACGGCCACCTTGGGACTTCGACCACCTTCCTCTCGACATGGGCATCTACGACAGCGACCTCGAACGGTATCCTTGCCCTGATCAGGTCGGATGTGACTACGTCGCCCACTGAGAAGGACACTCGTGCGCCGCGGCTTAGGAACCTTTCCCTCAAAACTTCTGGGAACGATCCCCCCGCGAGAAGCTCGCCCAGGGGTCTCGACACGAGGATCCTCTGCCTTGGGGTTGGGCGAAGCATGATCTTGGGCTCGTCATCTGGCCTTGATGGCGTATCTGCCAAGCTTCTTCGCCCCGATCACTTTGGCCATTGAGGACTTCTCGGGGTCGAGTATGAAGATAACGCCTGACCAGTCATTGGTGAGCCTGCTGGACCCGCAGTTGGGACAAACCTGCTCGTTCGTGATGTACTTGCAATCCAGGCAAGCTCGCTCCTTCATGTCGCCGCACCTGTGGCTTGCTTCTTCAGGTCTTGGGCGACCCATTCCTCCTTGCCGAGAAATGGTTGTCTCGTCGTGACCCCGACCCTGTCGCCGCCGCCAGCTCCTCCTATCGACACCGCTGTGACCCTGAGCCTTATCCAATCCCCGACGGAAAGGACGCGGCCCGTCTTCCTTCCGGCGAGCGTTGCCTGTTCCTTGTTGAAGTCAACGTAGTCGTCCAGTATTGAGCTGACGTGGAGGAGCGCCTCGAACGGCCCGACCCTAACGAAGGCGCCGTACTCCTCTATCTCGACGACCTTACCCAACATCACCTCTTGGACCTCGGGGAGAAAGGTGAGAACCCTGAATGTCACGTTGTGATACGAGCCCCCCTCTCCCGGAGCTATCTTCCCGACGTAGTCAAACCTGAAGTCGACCACGCAGACCACGAAGCCTAGGTCTTCGAACACCATCCCTTCGTACTTGTCCTCCAGGAGCCTTCTGACCGACTCTTGGACTGGGCTCCCGTACATCTCGGGAGGGACCTTTATCACATCTTCTAGGGTGAGTGACCTAAACAACGGACCCCGGGCCAAAACCTCCCTCTATTCTTATCCTTTTTCCCTTTGAGACGAAAATAACTGGAACTCCTTCTCGTCTGAGCTGATTCCTCAGGCTTGAGTCCGCGGTTGCCACTGCGGCGCCCGTGTCCTTTGCGAGCTTTGCTATCTGCTCATCGGTTCGTTTCAGTCTGGAGCGCAACACCTTCAGGCCCTTGGCGAAAGTCAACGCCTTCTCGGCTGCCATAGATAGTGAGGGACCGCTGCCACGACGTATCGATTCGAGTTCCCTGAGAGTGCCTTCCGCCACTGCCAACGTGACTTGGGCACCGAACCTCTCGCGCACGCCCTTGACGAAGTCGACCTTGGCCTGGAAGGGATAGAGTAGAGCGCTTGTGTCAAGCAGGATAACGATCTTGCCCTTGGGCTTCATAGAAACCACCGCAAGGAAACCCACGGCTTCAGCCGAGGGAGGAATTGCGGAACCCCTAAATATGGACTATTCTCCTCCATATCCGTTTGAAGCAGACTTTGGTTGTCAGACTCGCTACGGTTGAGCCACAATTCCATTTGCTCAAGTGGACCATGGAACGATTCAATGAAGCCTGCAACTACATCGCGGAAATAGCTTATGAGAAACGCCTTGCGAATAAGTGGGCACTCCACAGACTCGTCTATTACAAAGTACGGAAGCGGTTCGGCCTCAGCGCACAGATGGCTGTTCGAGCGATCAGCAAAGTCGTAGAGGTTTACAAGCGGGACAAATCCGCCAAGCCCACTTTCAGGGACCACGGCGCCATGGTCTACGACGAGCGCATACTCTCTTGGAAGGGCTTGGAATATGCCTCGCTCCTCACACTCAAAGGTAGGATCAAGGTCCCAATCCAAATCGGGGAGTATCAGAGAGGGCGGACGGACAGAATGCGGGGACAAGCAGACCTTCTGCTCCGAAATGGTGTGTTCTACCTCGCTACCACTATTGAAGCACCTGAGCCAGTTCCATTTGAGGCCAAAGATTGGATCGGCGTAGATCTCGGGATCAAGAACATAGCCACTGACTCTGACGGAGACCAATACTCTGGGAGCCACCTCAATAGTCTGAGGCATAGGAATGCAAAGCTGAGGGCGAAACTCCAGAAGAAGGGAACTAAGTCCTCGAGGCGACTGCTCAAGAAGAGAAGTGGCAAGGAAGCGAGGTTCGCCAGACAAGTTAACCACACGATATCCAAGAGGCTCGTTGCGAAAGCCAAAGACACCGTTCGAGGAATCGCCTTGGAAGATCTCACGGGCATTCGAGAACGGGCAACGGTTAGGAAGGCTCAGCGTCGCACTTTGACCTCTTGGGCGTTCAGCCAACTCAGGTGGTTCATTGAATACAAGGCGAAACTCGCTGGGGTTCCTCTCAGGTTCGTGGAGCCGAGAAACACGAGCAGGAGATGTCCCAATTGTGGGACTGTCGATAAGAATAGTCGAAGGGGAGAGGAATTCCACTGTGTGGTCTGTGGCTTCGTTGGGCATGCGGACCACATCGCTGCGGAGAACATCCGCAGGGTTGCAGTCAACCAACCATACGCGGGGGACCATAGCGTCCACCTGCAAGCCCTTGTTTTTAGACATGGGTAGTTGATCAGAGCACTGTTCCGTGACCAATCAGGCGCCATCTTCTGTCGATCTGTCTGCTTACCGCGACCCTCTGGCCCTTCTCGGCTACGACGGGAACCTCGAGCTTCAGGTTCACTTCGCCGGGTTTCTTGGTGTCAACAGTTCCCCTCGTGAGCCCTACCCCCACATTGAGGGTTAGCCTCTCGCCGATGGAAACGGGCTTCACTTCCTGAAGGTCGGCCGATCCAAGAAGCCTTTCGAAGAGGCTGAGCTTGAGCCTGATCGACTTGATGACGGGCGAGGTTCTGTCGGAGTGAGTGAGCGTCGACCCAGAAAGCCGATCGCTCTTTGTAATGGAGGGGTCGAGTCCGGTTCCGACAGCGATCAGGCCCCCTGCGTCTGCCTCTCCGACCTTGGTTCCCTCGAACATTATGGATTCCACCTTGCCGTTCAAGGTGATGTTCGTGTACTCTGAACCGGAACTCACTATTATGCCAGGGGAGATGCTGATCTGATCCCCGACTTTGACTTTGCCCTGAAGGACCGAACCGCCCACCACGCCTCCCTTGATATCGGCCAAGGAGGTGCCGGGCTTGTTCACGTCAAAGGACCTGATTATCGGCATCTTGAGAGGAGCCTTAAGGTCCCTCGTCGGCGTGGGGAAGTTCCTCTCCATCTCCCAAAGGAGGACATCAACGTTAAGTCCCCTCTGGGCTGAAACCGGGATGACAGGGACATCAGGATATCCTGCCTCGGTCATGAAGCTACCTATCTCCTTGTAGCTCTCGAGCGCCCTCTCGCGATCCACAAGATCTATCTTGTTCTGAACCACGATGAGCTTCTGCAGGCCCAAGACCTTCGCGGCGTAGAGATGCTCTCTGGTCTGAGGCTGAGGGCACGCTTCGTCCGCAGCTATGACCAAGAGCGCAACGTCAACGACGGCGGCGCCGCTCAACATGGTTGTCATCAGAACCTCGTGACCTGGCGCATCGACGAACGACATGCTCCTCACGTACTTGCACTTGTGTCCCTTGGGACAGTTCGGCTTCGTGAAGTAGACGTAAGGTGGCTCGCAGGTATCGCAGCGGTAGATGTCGACCGAGGCATAGCCAAGCTTGATTGTGATGTTCCTAGCGAGCTCCTTGCTGTGTCTGCTCGTGAGGACCCCTGATATTGCCCTGACCAGAGTGGTCTTGCCGTGGTCCACGTGTCCGATCGTGCCGACGTTTATCTCCGGTTTCCTGACATCGCTCTTGGCCTTACTCATAGGGAACCCCCAAAGAAATCCACAGCTTCAGTCGTGAGAGGAATTGGGGCTTGGTGCATGGCAAACACGCGCTGGTTGAAAAAGCGTGTACAATCTTCAGGTCTCGCGCTTTGTGTGACCCGCTTGTTCTTCAAGGTGAAAGTGTGAAGTGAGATCCTGCCATCCATAAACCCGCCGACGCGGACGAGCCTTCCTCGCCACAGGACGACATCGGCCTTCTTGAACGGGCGGACGCTCAGGCTCCCACCGTATCTCCTTCTCACTCCGCCCTTCTCAGGCTCGAACCGGTAGAGCTGCCTCTTCGCGTTCTGGAACCGTTTCCACACCCAGAACTCTGGAGGTAACGGATTCTCGCAGCCCGTCTCGGCGCACCCTATTGCCACCGCGTCGGATGCATGTGAGTCCCACTCAAGGGCCGACTTGCGCGAATTTTTCGGGAGGCCCAGTTTTTCCCTCCACCCGGCTGTCTGTACCCCATCGTACAGACTCAAGACTCCGAGACTCTGCAGGTGCTCGTAAAACTTCGTCTTCCCGATCTCCACCGTGCTGAAGTGCTTTCCCCACCGCTTGCGGTAGTGGTCAAACCGCACGTCCTCGACTGCGAACTTGTCTATCGGATAGAGCTTGCACAGCGCGTCCACGACCTTGGTGCGGAAGTCCACCTTCGCTCTCTGCGATGGGCAGAGCCATCCCTCGGGCCTGCTCCTGTTGTCAAAATGCTTTGCCCTGCAGGGCGTTTTCCTGTAACGCCTCGCCCTGCGCATCCGCCTCCGTGCCTTGATCTTCTCGGCTACGCCCGATGGTAGCACCAGCTCGGCGGTCGTCACCACCTGCTTACGCATCACCACAGCCATCCCGTCCCACCTGCTCCCCGTATCTACGGCTAGGCAGACGGCCTGTTTCTTGGCACCGACCTGCTTCAGCATTTGGATGTAGAACTGCCCGAGCCCGTTCCAGCACTTTTTCGCTACGCCGCTCTTCAAAAGTTTTCTAGCCCTTTGAGGGGTAGTTGGCATCAACGGTTTCCCATCGACGCCCACAACTGGCACCCTCAGAGCTGGCGATACACGCCCTCCTTTCGGAGTTGAGCGACCTTCGAGGTCGCGACGCGGGCTTAGGTCTCGCTTACGATCGACCGTAGCATTTAGTGGTTCTGCTGGAGTGGGCGGAGCTAGGTCTTGCACCCCGCCGTCCTTGTAGCCCACGACGCCTCTGCGCGTTTCCACGCGCCCTCTAGTCAAGACTTTCGTTGCCACCACCATCACAAGCCCGTGGCTTTAGCCACGGGTTCCTGACTTTGCTCTATTCTTACGAGGTTAACTTGGGCAGTGTCCTCTGATATAGTTTCGCCCCTTACGGTGACGCGGAGCCGCTCGCCCTTCCTTGCCGTCCTAGCGGCCTTGCCCTTCGTTAGCATCAGTCTCTTATGGGCCGCGCCGTGAACTCCTGACAGCATGGGAAAGCCTGAGGTGTCGCTCCCCCCCGTGATCTTGAACTTGTGTCCGGCCTTGCCTATGAGGGAGCCATCCAGTGCGTCGCCGATCTTCATTCCGACCAATCGTGAGGCCTGGCCACCCTCAACGGTCAGGGCCTCGGTCTTGCCCGTCTTCCTGTCAACGATGTCGATCTTTATCCTAGGAGACAATCAGTTGCGTGTGGGTTGGCGGGGCCGTTAAAAATGCTACTCCGCTCGACTCGGCGCAACCCAGTAGCCCCAGTACGGCTCTTTCTTCCTCTTGATCTTGCTCACTTCCTCTAGGGCGTCTGAGACATCTTGAGTCGCTAGGGAGGACAGCTTGGCCTTGAGCTCGTAGGCATCGGATGACGGTACATCAACGTGAAGGGTCTGGCCCTCGCGAACGCTCCTGCCGACCACAGCATCGGTTACGGATACCGAGACCTCGTCGCCGGCCTTCGCCTCCTTGGTCGGCTGATCCTTGAGCCTTACGGACTGCACCTGTCCCACGGACTCGCCTTCATCGTCGATCAGGTTGACCCCTTCCCTCAATATTCCCCTCTCGACCCTTATGCCGAATATGGCTGGCTTGCTCCTCCTGAACACGTAGCCAGGAAGGACATACAGCGTGGCTGGCGTAGTTATCCTTGAGAACCTCTCCGCGTCTGTAGCCCTCTCGTACTCATCCTTCCACTGCGTGTACTCCTCCACCAACCTGTAGATTATCTCACCCAAGAACAGCTTGACGCCGAGGTCCTTCGCGGTGGTCGCGGCCTCGTGCGTGACTTTGACGTTGAAGGCGACCAGGGCCCTGTGGGTTTGGCTCGCGGACGCGGTGGAAGCTTCGACCACGTCCTTCCTGAAGATGGGCCCGATGTCTGCGGTCCTCACCTTGATGCCGCCCTTCTCAAGCTCGAGCACCAAGGCCTCAAGCGAGCCGAGGGCGTCCGCCTTCAATACTATGCCCTCTGTGTCCCTCCTAAACAGAAAGGAAGCGTACTCCTTGGAGAGCTCATCGATCGCCTCCCTTTGCTGATCTTCGGAGTTAGACACGATCAAACTGGAGCCAGCCAACGCTCCCTCAAGGTTGGGTGCGCTCAACTTCACGCCTGACGATGCTCGGCAGGTGCTCAGCTGACTGAACTTGTTCCTTGGGTCTCTGATCTCGTCGAGCGGCTTGGGCACGAAGATGGCTCGGACTTTGGTCACGATTGGTCCTGACGAACCTGAGAGGACGATTGAATTGCCAACGGACAGCTCGCCGTCGTAGAGGATGACGTTGAGGGTTGGGCCCATGCCGACCTCCTCCTTGACCTCAAGGACCGTTCCCCTTCCCCTCTTGGACTTCACCAACAGGGGCTCGGCCAAGAAGCCCTGTATCATCCCAGCCATTATCGCTATCATCTCGGAGACGCCCTCCCCGGTCTTCGCGCTGATCGGAACGACCGGAGCCCTGCCCCTGAACCCCTTCATTGAGTAAAAGAGGTCAGCGTCCAGCCCGAGCCTGGAGAGCTGCCCCACGAGCTCGTACAGCTTCTCCTCCATCAGCCTGCGGGTCTGTTGGTCCTGGGCCTTGATCGACTTCATGATCGATAGCGTTCCCTTTGGGGCCCAGCCCTTCAGCAGGTCTACCTTGTTGGCAGCGACCACGAAGGGAGTGTTCCTTCCCCTGAGTATCTCGATGGACTCGACGGTCTGTGGCATGACCCCCGCTGTGAGGTCCACGACCAGGATGGCGAAGTCAGCTATTGACCCGCCTCGCTTTCTCAGGTTCATGAAGGCCTGGTGGCCTGGGGTGTCGATGACTAGCAGGCCCGGTATCTTGAGCCTCGCCCCAACTTGGATCTCCTCTATGTCCTTCACGACATCGACCAGCGTATCCAAGGGCAAGTACGAGGCCCCGACGTGCTGCGTGATTCCACCCGCTTCCCTCTTCGCAACTAGGGTGCCCCTTATCTTGTCTAGGAGGGAGGTCTTGCCGTGGTCCACCTAGTCCCCCAGGGGGTGTGACCTAGGACCACCACTATCGGCTCCCTCGTGTACAAACTTCGTCTCACCTCGAAAACTGGAAGTGATCGCTAGGACTTCTAATAAAGGTCTTTCGAAATTGGGCTGTCCCAGCTGACGATCTCGTTGTCTTCGAAGAAGACGCGTATCTCCTCTTCTGCCGTTTCAGTCGAATCTGCGGCGTGGACTAGGTTCTTCGTGGTGGAAAGCGCAAGGTCTCCCCTTATCGTGCCTGGTGAAGCTTCCGAGAACTTGGTTGCGCCGACCATCGATCGCACGACGGAGACCGAGCTGGGGCCCCTCAGCACCATCGCAATTATCGGGCCTTCGCTCATGAAGTCCAACAGCTCCGAGTAGAACGGCTTGCCCTTGTGCACTGAATACAGCTGCTCAAGTCTTCCCCTGTCGGGAGGCATCATCTTGAGCGCAACTACGGTGAGCCCTCGCTTCTCGAACCTGCCAAGTATCTCCCCGATGAGCCCTCTAGCTACGGCATCAGGCTTTAGCAGGACCAGCGTCCTTTCCTCTTGAGACATGTTTTATCACCCACTTCACCTTCCTGGGGTTTCTCCTGAGCTTAATTGAGTTCTTCCTGCACTTGGAGCTGCAGAACCACCTCATCGACCCGTCGTTCCTGACGAAGACGAGGCCAGTGCCGGGCTCCACCCGTTGACCGCAGAACGAGCACTTCCTTTCCGCTGGCATTTACCTCGCCCTCCTTGCCTCCCTCTCGCCCTCCCTGAGCAGCAGGATCTCCCCAACTCTCACGGGCCCCCTGACGTTTCTGAGGATGACCCTGCCCTTGTTCTTACCGCTCTGTATCCTGACTCTCGTCTGGATGACCTCACCAGTTGCTCCTCCTCTGCCGACTATCTCCACGACCTCCGCGGTTATTCGCTCTTCAGAGCTCAAGGGCAGTCACCCCCAAGAGGCCTAGGAGCCTGACCTGAGCTGCGCGATCTTGCCGATGACCTCATTCAGCTGCTTCGCGGACTCGCCAGGATCCTCTATCGCCACGCTTGATGCGCCGACTGGCAACCCAACTTGACTGCCCAAGGTCTTCTTGTCAGATACCACGATGTAAGGCGTGTTTCTGTCCTTGCACAGGAGTGGAATGTGGAGCACGATCTCAACGGGGTCAACGTTCTCAGCGATGAACGCCAGCTTGGCTAGTCCCCTCTCTATGGATTTCGTGGTCTCATTGGTGCCTCTTCTCACCTTGCCGGTCTGGGCGGCCAGCTTGAGCGCCTCGAGCGCCTGTCCCTGTAGCGTCTCGGGGGCCTCGTATTCCGCCGTGACTACTCTTCCCATACTAGACACCTCGACGTTTCGGCCGTTAGCGAGTGAGTCTTTTTATAAAGTTACCTTTAACGAAATTCGTTAGCTTCTTTCTCCGGATGACTTTTGAGTTGAGGTTCGGTTCATCGGTGCGCGAACACGGCGGAAACCTTCGACTCGCGAATCCGCTCGAGCTTGGCAAACCCGAACCTGATGAGTTGCACGAGGTCGCCCTCAGTCTGCCGCGATAGCTCGGGCTCGCTCACCCCCTGAATCCAAGCGGCGTCTGGCATCAGAATCTCAGTGGGGACTGCTGAGTGCTCCGGAACCCATTGTATGACCTTCTTGTGGCTCTCGGACGAAACGCTCGCAGGTACGCTCACGAAGTCGGCGGTTGCTTCTGCCTTCTCCTTTTTGTCGAGCCTCACGTTGAAGAGGCCCATGAGTCTGATGGGATCTCCGCTAGAGAGATCCGAAAGGTCGTCTGAGGATATCCAGAGGAGGACCTTCCCGCCCCGCGCTTGAACCTGAATCACGCGCTCCCCCAGCTTCCTGTTGTCTGGGTGATTGGGCACGGTCACGCGATCGATCGCTGGAACTCCCGTAACGATCAGGGTCACGGGGTGAGGCACAAAGAAGAACCTCCTTGTGAACCGGTCTACCTTGGTCCTGTTTGCGGAATATAGGTTGTCCCACTTCAGCGTGGCCTCAACTGGCTTGGCGCCGAGATCGAGGATGGCATCCCTTATCACCTCTGGCAGTATTCCTCTCCTCCTTAGGGACCTGAGGGTGCCGACCCTTGGGTCGTCCACTCCTAGGTAGGAACCGTCACGCAGCCCAGCCATGATCCTTGACTTGCTCAACATGGATCCCTCCAGCTTCACCCTTCCTATGGTCACCGTGGTTGGGAGCTTCCAGTCGAAGTGCTTGAAGACGTAGGACTGCCTGATCTCGTTCGTGAGGTGCTCCTTGGCTCTGATGATGTGAGTTATTCCCATTTCATGGTCGTCGACGGCCGCTGACCAGTTGTATAGGGGCCAGACCCTGTACCTTGACCCGACCCTCGGATGGGGTGCATCGTCGATTCTTAGTGCGGGCCAGTCCCTGATCGCTGGGTTGGGATGAGACATGTCCGTCTTCACCCTGACGACCGAACGGCCTGCCTTGAGCTTGCCGGACATCATGTCCGACCACAGCCTGGCGTTTTGATCGGGCGTCTGCACTCGGTGCGGGCAAGCCTCCTTCCTCATGGCGGACGACTTGAATCCCTCTCGGTCACACAGGCATACGTACGCGCCACCCAAGGCCATCAGTTGCTCAGCCCTCGCGTAGTACAGCTCGAGCCTGTCGGACTGGTAGTACGTCTCGTCAGTGTTGATCCCCAACCATGCCAGGTCCTCGACTATCCAGTCGTAGGCCTCTGGGAGAGGAGGCTTGACGGAGGGCGATGTGTCCTCGAACCTAAGTATGAGCTTCCCGTCGTATTTTTTCGAGAAGAAGTCGCAGAGGAGGGCAGGCCTGGCGTTGCCAAGGGTCAGGGGGCCGTCGGGATTTGGAGCGAACCTCAGAACGTGGCCGGGAAGACCCGGGTTCGGCGGAAGTTCGAGCTCGGCCGGCGGGGGCCTCTGAGTCACGACCGGCGGAGCCTCCCCCAAGTGTTCCAGCTCAGCCCTGATCTGCTCCAACGTCATTGAGTTCACTTCGTCGCAGATCCTTGCGACCAAGGGCATGACCTCCTTGATGGATGATGAGAGGTCAGGCCTTCTCGCGATCAGGTGGCCCGAGACCACGCTCGGGGACGTCCTCCCTCCGAAACGGCTGGCGTTCTGAAGTGCCAGGTGTCTGATCAGCGCGCTGACATCCGATCGATCCATCACCGCATCGAGTACCTCTTGACGTTCAGGCCCCTGGACTCGGCCCAGCTGCGAAGCCAACCAGTCACCACGACCGGCTTCCCCCTCAGCGCTGCCAGGTCATGCGCCCCAGCCAAGAACATCGCCACCCTCAACTCCCTTGCGAAGCCCCTGATCCATTCTATAGCTGACTGCGACCCGCCGCGTGCCACCCGCTCCAAGATGGGCCTTGCCACGGCCACGTGATCAGCGCCGAGCGCGATGGCCTTTGCGGCATCGAGGCCGCTTCTGATGCCGCCCGAGGCGATAACCTTGACACCCCGCACTGAGGCGACCTCCATCAAGCTCGCGGCCGTAGGGATGCCCCAGCCCGAGAACAATTGGCCGATTGATGCTTTCTCCTTGTCTTTCGCTTCCATCGCCCTTCTCGTCTCGATTGCGGCAAAGCTGGTGCCCCCGTATCCGGCCACGTCGATGAACTCGAACCCCATGTCCCTGAAGAGCCGAGCCGCCTCCTTTGAGATTCCGGCCCCGGTCTCCTTTGCCACGCATGGCACGCCAAGATCCCGGACGACTCGCCTGACCGCTGATCCTACTCCCTTCATTCTGGTCTCGCCCTCAGGCATGATCGCCTCCTGCAGTTTGTTGAAATGAATCGCCAGCGCATCGGCCCCCACGAGCTCCACTGCTTTCCTTGCCATTTCGACGCCGCCCTGAGCGAGCTGTTGGGCCCCCAAGTTTGATATGACGGGAACTGAGGGGGCTAGTTCCCTGACTACGTAGAACGTTCGAGCCAAGCTCGGATCAGCGAGGCCGGCCCTGACGCTGCCAACTCCGATGGGTATTCGCTCGGATTGAGCCGCGAGGGCTAGCTCTCTGTTCATGTCCAAGGCTGCGCCAAATCCCCCGGTCATACACGATATGATGAGGGGGAAGGATATCTCCCTGCCCAAGAACTTGGTCCTGAGGTCAAGGTCTTCTAGGTTGAGGTCGGACAGGGGCTCGTGTATGAGATGAACTTGGTTGAAGTTGCCCGCGGGAGACTCCAGGTCTGAGCCGGACTCCAAAGCTATTCTCACGTGATCTTCCTTTCGTCTCTCCAAGGGATCACCTAACCCCTTACGGAATGACCTCGGTCCCTCTAAATGGTTTGCCCGTCATGGCGTTCAGCAGCCTGTTCTCCCTGAAGGGCGAAAGGAAAAGCACGGGTATTCCGGCCTTGACGACTGACTCGATCTCCTTCAGCTTGGCGCCGAGGCCTCCGGTCACGTCAGTCCTTCCCTCTTCGGAAGGCCATAGAAGATGATCGTAGGGCTCACTGAGTCTCACTCTCGGCATCAACTTCCCGTCCGTGCCGATTATGCCCTCTTGGTCCATGCAGAAGATCAATCTCTCAGCGCCCAAGGAAACTGCCAACCTTGACGAAAGGAGGTCGCCCGAGACTATGTCTATCTTCTTCTCTCCCAAGATGACGTCACCCCTCAGGACTGGCGAGAGCCCAGACCTCAATGCGAGCCTGACGACCGACTCGTCGAGCTTCAGCGAGCCAGCGCTGTCATGGCTTCCTATGGCGTGGGTGGGGATCGCGACCGCGGGGATGCCCTTATCGACCAAGTGAGATACGATTCTGGTTGAGAGCTTGTCCATCTCCGAGAGCACGTATGAAACATTGATCTTCTTCGGCTCGTCACTTCCCAGAAGGTTCAGCCTCTTGGCCAAGTAGTGGCCGACTGATCCTCCCCCATGAACGATGACTACGTCGGTCCTTTCCGCTCGCGATATCTCGCTCGCCATCCTAGAGATCACATCGTCACGAATCTTGAAAGGTACCATCTTATCCGTGATGACGCTGCCTCCCATCTTCACCACTATCGGCTTCATGAGGACCACGCACGTCCGCCCTCGAAGCAGGATTTAGCTGGGAAAGAGGTGAGGCCCATCTTGTTCATTCGGGCAGCGACATTGGGTGCGACGTTCTGGGGAGCGAGTGCGATGGCTGATCCTCCGCCACCCGCGCCTGTCAGCTTCGCGCCAAGCGCGCCGCACATCACGGAACTGGCGACCACCAAGTCCAGCATGGGCGCGGAGACCCCGAACCTAGACAGCAGCACGTGGTTGGCGGTCATGAGCCTCCCGACCAAGCTCAGGTTTCCCTCAAGCAAGGCGCCTTCCAATTGGAAAGTGACCTCGCCGATCGCCTCAAGAAGAGCTTGCATCTCCTTACCTCCTGACTCCAAGCTGGACCTGAACTTTTCCACCATATCTCCAGTTCTCCTTTCCAGCCCGGTGTTGATCACCAGCAATGGCAGTTCGGAGCCCAGGCTGATCGGACTTGAGCCCTCACCCTTTGAGTAGCGCATGATCCCTCCGGAGATGGCTACCTCAACGTCGACTCCGCTTGGCTTGCCATGAACTGATCTTTCACCAACCATGGCAGCGTCGAAGAGTTCCTTCTTGGAGGGCTTCGCGCCGAGCGCTTGGTAAGTTGCTAGGGCTACGGAAACGAAGGCGGACGCTGAGGAACCCATCCCTGCGGCTACGGGGGCATCGCTGAATGTTTCCGCCACCAGGCCCGAATCGAAGCCTCGAGCGCCCAAGACGTGCCTCAGTACCTCGACCATAGGAGTTAGTCTCTGGTCTCCCTGAATTGCGCCCGAACTCAAGTCGAGCTCGGCTGTGCCCAAGCGCTGAGACTTCACGCGGACGACCTTATCCTTCATGAGGCGCACTTCGGCGCGTACCTTGGGCTCAACCGCAAGTACGAGAGCAGGGTAACCATAGACAACGGAGTGTTCACCTGACAGTATTATCTTGGTGGGCGCCTCTGCGACGAAGACCCCCTCTGTCATTCAGATCATCTTTTCTCGAAAGCCACTGCGGAGTACCCAACAACCGCGGAGTGGTCCTTGGTGACATCGCCGCTGTGGTAGTAGGTGATGACTCGACCTTTGTCGGCGCCGAGCTTCTTGGATGCTATGATGCACGTCAATACCGGCCCTAGACCGCAAAGCGACTCAAGTTGTGTAGCAACCCTCCAGGTTTCGCTCTCATCCATCGCACAAATGGACTCCAAGGTCCTCTTGTCCCTCTCCGCAGCGACATCGGCAGGGACGTAGTGGCTCATGTCGGTTGAAGCGATGACCAGAGACCTGAGGCCAGAGAGGGAGCTCGCTATCGAGGATCCAAGCTCATTGGCGAGGTTCAGGTCGTACATCCAGATGGATATCGGCACTATCTTGAAAGGGCGACCCTTGAATATGTACTGAAGGAAAGGTAGTTGTATTTCCAGTGAGTGCTCGGAGCGGTGCGCAGTCTCGTCGAAGTCCATTGATCCTGATCGCTTGGCTATCTCCTTTGCCAAGTCCAAGTCGACTTCGACTTCCCCCAATGGCGTCTCCCATCTCTCGGATGGAGATGCGGCAATGCCCGATCCGGTTCCGCTGTGGTTCGGACCGAGCAGTACCACTACGTCCTTAGGGCCTCGTGCGGCCACTTCAAAGTACGCGCGAGCAGAAGCCTGCCCTGAGTAGACGTATCCGGCGTGCGGTGAGATGAGGCCGACGAGGTCGTCGCGATACTCCCCGAGCCTTGGGATCTGACCGGGGCCGAGCGGCCCCAAGAACAATGATTCGAGTTGGCGTGTGAGCGATTCCTTCGATTCCGCGTACCAAGTTCCAGCTAGTGTAGACCTCCTCGTCCTCCTATTCGCCAACCTCCACTTCCTCCATCGGATGCTCGAAGGCGGAGGGCAGCTCCGGCAGGCTGCCGGTTTGGGGAATGGTTCCCCTCAGCCTGCAGACCTCCCTGGCCAGGATCCAAAATATGAGCGCGAGGGATTTTCGGCCCTTGTTGTTGGCCGGGATTATGAAGTCGATGTCTGCGCATGAGTTGTCTGAGTCGCAAATGGCCATCACCGGTATCCTCACGAGCGAGGCCTCCACGACAGCTTTCTCGTCGACCTTCGGGTCAACGACGAAGAGCATGGACGCGGGCCAGTGATATTTCACCCGAGGATTAGAGAATATGCCCGGGGGGAACCTCCTGAGTATCTGCTTGAAGCCGGTGTACTCTGCGAACTTCTCAACTGGCTTTGTTCCGTACTCTTTGCAGGAAACGACCACGACCTTTGATGGGTCACTTTGTCTCGCGAGGGCCTTAGTGGCAATTCTTAGCCTGAGGTCGAGCTTCTCGACATCGATCATGTTCAGTCCGTCGGCAGCCTGAAGCCTCACGAACTGTTTCATCTCCTTTAAGGCGACCTTGGTCCCTATGTGGACGCCAGCGTTAATGTAGTCGGTCGGCGGCACCAAGAACTCCTTGCCCGCACCTATGGTGAACTCGGCCAACTCACTTCTTCACCCCTCCGGAGTACGCCAATACCTCATCTATGGACTCGTAGGACGAAACTATCATTCTCCTGCAACAAACCCTTTGGAAGCCCATCGAGTCCAGCACCTCCTGCGGGTTCTCCCCCTTCTGCTTCGTCCTGATCAGGAACTCCCTGTACTTGTCGCCTATCACCTTGCCGCACGTGAAGCATCTGACCGGCACTATCATTCCTCTCACCTGTAGCTCTTCTGGAACCTGGCTCTGGCTCCAGGGCCGCCGAACTTCTTTGGCTCCTTCATCCTCGGATCTCCTGACAACATGTGCTGGTCGTAGGAGATGAGAGCCTTCCTCACGGTTGCGGACTTGGTCCACTTGACTATTCCGTTGGCCAAGGCAACCATGATCGCCCTCGCTTGTGAGGTCCATCCCCCTCCGATGACCTTCACGCTCACGCTCACCTCCTTGAATCGATCTGGCAATAGCTTGACCGGCGTGATGGACAGCTCCCTTTGAACCTCTGTGCCCCAACTCTCGATCGGCACGGAGTTAACCCTGATCACCCCGTTGCCGGGCTTGAACGTGGCTCTGGCGACCGCGGACTTGATCCTGGCCGAAACGACCAAAGGCAGTTTCCTAGCTGGTGGCATTTCCCTTCTGATCACCTGCCCCTTCCGCGAAACCTCGTTGAGATCGCCTCGAGACTGATGTACTTATGGGAGAGCCTGTTCGCGCTCACGTCCTCAATATCGATCGGCTCCCCCTTGACATCTTCCGGCTTGCCGGAGTGAACCCTCAGTCTTTTCATCGCCTCAGCGCCCTTCGCCTTCCTTCTTGGCAACATGCCCCGTATCATCCTTCTCAACAGTTGGTCGGGCCTGGCGTAGTGCCTCGGCGTGTACCTGGGGTGAACCGCGCTGCGTATCTCAAGGCGCTTCTGAAACTCGTCGAAGATCATCTTTTCCTTCCCTGATATCACGGACTTGCTCGCGTTCACGATCGTGACCCTCTTCCCCTCCAAAAGCATCTTGGCCACCGCACTGGACAGTCTGCCCGCTATCTGGCCTTCAGCGTCCACCAACACTTCGGTTTGCTCAGGCAACTATCTTGACCTCCCTTCCATCGGGATTCTTCTCTATGAGTTCTCCGAGGCTCAGCACCTCGCCTCCCGCGCCCTTGATCGACGTAGCCGCCTTCAAGGAAAATGCTAGAGCGGCCACCTTGACTGGGTGGTCCATGGATCCGCCCCCGAGCACTTTGCCTGCGACCGCGATGGTCTCGTCTCTCGTCGTGATCCTGTTCAGCCTCGACAGGTTGATGACGGGAAGCCTTCTCCTTGGTCTCTGCACTAATTCTGATAGTGTCTCCCACGCCCTAGCCTTCTTCCCGGCCTTGTCGAGCTTCACGCTCAGATCTCTTCTCTTGCGAGACAATCGCGACCTCGGCAACTATCAGCTTACCCCTTTGACCTCTGACTTGATGGTATTGAACCTTTCTTTCATGATATCCAGCGCCTCTGATACGATTCTCTCAGTGGGGATCGAACCCGTGGATTCGACCGTGAAGATCACGGTGTCGAGGAGCTCGGACAACTTCACGGAAGGAGGATCGGTTGGGCAGGACTTCACGCACTCAGCGCACTGATTGCATTGATCGGGGTCTATCACCACTATCTTGTCCTTCTCCTTCCTGATCACTCCCGTGGGGCAGGACTCCACGCACTTCGCGCAAGCGTCGCACCTCTTGAGGTCTATCTCGATAACTGGTTGGAACTTGTAGAAGGCCGTGGAGACCGGTTGGAACTTGGCGTGCGTCCTTCCGACGCCTAGCACGGCGTAGGCTTCCAGCTTCAACCTCTTTCCCGGCGCCAACTTGGTGATCGTGATGTTCTGGGTCACGGGCTTGACATGGGGGTCGTCGCTGACCAGGTGACCGGATGTGACCTCAAGGATCTCCTGATCAGCTTGCAGGTCGAGCGTGAGAGTCGCCCTGCATCTTTGATCCTCGCGCTTTTTCTCGCAGTCCTTGGGGAAAACGTAGGTGCCTGGCGGGGTAGTCAGTGGAACCATAGCCAACACGTGAGCTATGTGCTCGTCGCTCATCGGGCTCTCGTTCTCCGCGAAGACCACATCATCGATCGCCAAGGTGGGTACCTCACCTAGAATAACTCGCCTCAGGCAGTTGGCGAGGGACGGACTTGTCTCGCTCCACTTGAACTTGAGCTCCTCGTCCGACCTAGAGGTAATGGATAATCCCATCGAAACGGTCCTCTGGTCCAAACTTGTTATAAACGTTAGCTTCGCGCGAAGATTGCGATGGCTTTATTAGATGCTCGCTTTGCCCTGTTCGAGCGATGAGCGAGAAAGGCGAGAGATGGGCGGTCGTCCACATATACTCGAGCTTCAATAACACCATCGTACACGCGACTGACTTGTCCGGAGCTCAGACTCTCGCGTTCTCGAGTGGCGGCAGGCACGTCAAGGCGGATAGGTTGAAGCCAAGCCAATACGCCGCCATGAGCGCAGCGTTCTCTGTTGCAGAACAGCTGAGGAACCAAAGGATCACGCACCTTCACATACTCGTCAGGGGAGTAGGGGGACACGGACCGAAGACGCCAGGGCAGGGAGCGCAATCTGCCATAAGGGCTCTAGCCAGATCGGGGTTCGCGATAGGAAAGATAGAAGATGTCACGCCGATCCCCACGAACGGAACCAGAAGGCCCGGCGGTAGAAGGGGCAGGAGGATGTAGACGCCCTAGTCCACTTTCGCCAAGCCGTTCTCCTCGTCCCTGGTGACGAGCCTGCCTGGACTTCTCACAATGGCCCCGTTTATTGAGATCTTTCCGTGAACGATCATCTGCCTGGCCTCGTAGAGGGATCTCGCCAAGCCCTTGGCATGGACTATGGACTGAAGCCTCCTTGAGAGAATCGAGCTGAGATCCAAGGAGAGGACCGACTCGAGGGTCGATCCCTCCTCAGCCAGTCCGAGGTGGTACAGCCTCGATATCAGTTCCCTTTCGCGTTCTGCTCTCTCGCCAGCCGAAAGCGCGAAGTAGGACCTAGCTGCCCTCCTTATCTCTCGGAGCACCGACTCCGCCGAATACAGTTCTCTCTTGGATCGCAACCCGAACTGCCCCATCAGCGGGAGCTCCCCCGCAAGCCTGTCGCTGGCCCAGGGCTGCTTTGGCCTGACGACGGCGCTCCTGATCCTTCTTGGGTCTCCCACTTAGTGTCACCTACTTCTTCTCTCGCATTTTCGCGGCCAGGGCCTTCTTCGTGACGCCAATGGTCTTTCCGGTCCTGCCTGTAGTCCGAGTTCGCTGACCCCTAACCTTCAGGCCTAGGGAGTGCCTCACCCCCTTCCAAGATCCGAGCCGCTTCATCCTCTCGATGTCCGACCTGACCGCCATGTCTATCTCAGACCCTATGAGTTGATTGGTCTCACCGCTAACTGGGTCTCTCTGCCTGTTGGCGAGCCATGTTGGGATTCGATAATCCTGAGGGTTCCTCAAGATCTTCTCTATCTTGCCCACGTCTTCGTCCGTGAGCTCACCGACCTTCATCTCGGGCAAGAGGTTTGCAGCCTTCATCACAGCGTTTGAAAAGCTGGAGCTGACTCCCCTTATCTTGCACAAACCGTACTGCAACTTTCGGTTTCCATCGCAGTCGGTCCCAGCTATCCTTACGATAGCCTTCAGCTCCTTCTCGCTGGACATAGAACTGCGCAACCACGGTCCCCCGCTATTAATACTTACCTGTAGCTGAGCTTCTGCTCTGAAGTGCAGCTGAAGCAGGCTGCGTTTGAACGAAGTCATCGGTCATGTTAATCGCTCGTGGAGACGGTTCCATCGATCGTTCGATCGCCGCAGATTAGGCGCCCGGGGTGAGACTTTCAGAGATACCTCCCTTGAACTCACGCGGGCCCGAAGGCCCACAAGCTATCTGAGCCGGCTCCAGGCATAGGCCATCGTTGCCCCGTGGCCGTGCTTGGGTACCCGGGCGCTGAGGTTCGGTCGAGCTTCGCAGAATAATAAGAGTTTTCCTATCGAATCATCTCCACATTCTCGGGTAAAGTTGCCTATCCATGATGACGCGCTCGACCTTGGCGGCCAATCCGGACTTGTCGTTCACCAGTGCCGGGCTGTCCTTCTCGGCTCGACCCATGGCAACGAGCTCGCCCTTCAGCGTCATTATCGCGACGGTGTCGCCCCTCGCTATGCGATCATGAAACGCCGAAACTCCTCCGACGGCCAAGCTGGCGCCGTGACAAATTGAAGCAACCGCGCTGTCCTTGACATATACGAACGGGAAGACGGACACGGCAGACTCCACAGATAGGAAGACCCTCCTCAGCCAAGATTCATCCCCACTCCTCTTGTGCACCTCCATCGCGGCCGCAACATCCCACATGGAGTGGGCGTCCAACTCGCTGAAGGGACCGTCAGCCGTTCTCCTGAGCTCCATCATGTGCGCTCCGGTGCCGACCAGAAGCCCGAGGTCATGGATCATTTTCCTGACGTAGGTTCCGGACTCTGTGCCAACTCTGAAGAGAACCCTCCTGTCCTCTGACTCAAGTAGGTCGAAGTAGAAGACCTCACGGGTTCTAATCCTCCTGCTGACCGCTGCCCTCACAGGGGGCCTCTGGTAGATCCTTCCGACGAGCTCCTTCATTGGCTTCCTGACCTTGGACTCGCTGACCGGTCCGTGGAACTCAGCTACCCCGACGTACTCCTTTCTGAACGTGTGCGTGTACGACATGATGTTGGTCGCGCCACCGGTCAGCAGGATCAGAACGCCGGTCACTTTGGGATTTCCCCGAAGCGATCGCTAGGGTCCCGGTGTGACCGACCTTACTGAGGTCAGCGAGCCTCTTGAACGTGGCCACCACGTCATGGCTGGTCGGGCCGCCTTGCTTGTCCAAGACGACCACGGCCGATCTCAGCAACAACTCGATTGGCCTTGAGCGCGGGTTGAACCCGTGGTCCCAAGAGGTCTCGGACTCCTCACGGACTATCAGCTTCCTCGGACTTCGCCACCCCCTCGCCTCCTTCAACCCGTTCAACTCGTTCTCCCCTCATGAAGGGGACAAGCTTGGAGCGCTTCAGAGCGGTAAGGACCATCGCGTCGGTTGCTCCCTTGCGAATCTTGATCGATCTTTCGAGCGGGATCAGATGACTCGCGTTCACCCTTCTCCTTCTTACGCCAGTGACCTCCTTCGGGCCAGTGACTTCAACGAAGTTCTTGTCGACCACGTTCACGACCACGCATTTGCTTCCCGCCTCCCTGCCTCTGTCCTTGATGCAAAGCCTCCCTACTGACAACAGAGCCAATCGGGCCAGACCCTCCGTATGTAAACGGTCGCGGCAGTCGACAGGATTTTAACGTTGTCCTCGATTGGAAAGAGCGAAGTGTCCAAGGTCAGGTGATAGATCGAGACGTCTGATATGTCAATGTCGTAGTACTTCTTGAATCTCTCCAGCTCGTTCTTCTCCCTCAAGAGCGTTTCCTTCAGGGCGACACCCTCATCTAATCCGTCCCTCCTAGCTATCCTCTTCACCCTGACCTCCAGCGGAGCGCACAGGTATATCCTGAAGGCCTCGATCCCTTTGGACAGGTACGGGGCCAGCAGGCTGTCGAAAACCACATTGCCTTCCTCCAGAAGTCGCTTGCTTCGATCGTCTATCTCCCTATCTGTCGAGTCGTCCCTAGCGGACAGTTGCGTGAGCTCCATCATGGTCATTCCCTTATCCTCCGCGATCTCCCTGAACAGGAGCCCTGTTGACACGTATCTGAGGCCGAGGCTTCCAGCTAGAGCGGGGGCGTGCGTTGACTTGCCCACGCCGTGGAGGCCGCCAACGGTTATCACGGGGGCCCCTGGCATCCTCGCGGTCATGGGCCTCTCGCCTCAGCTCAACCCCAATGCCTTCCTAGCCGCGGTGGAGAAGAACAGGGTGGAGATCATGAACCAGAATACGGGGTCGAGCATAATCAGCCCGTCCTGAGGATTGATCAGATACGTGGGTATGATGGCAACGACCTGACCTTGAGGATAGAGCCATAACATGAAGTAGAAGACGGAGAGGGTGATCGCGAGCGAGGCCATGGTTTGCTTGAGCGTCGCGCTTGACACATCAGAGGACAGGGTGTCGATGTATTTCTTCCTCTTCTCAAGGCTCTTCAGAAGCTTTGTGTCCGACGACTTCTTGGCAGCGTCTAGTTGTTCGCGATAATCCTTTACCTCCTCCTGAAGCGCCCTGAGCTTCTCTGGGTTGAAAAGCTTCACAGAGGCCAGTGTGTGACCGAAGGCGTTGACGAACGCTAGCGCCGCGACTACCAAGAGAGGGCCCGCTAGATCCATCGTCACGCGCCTCCCGTAAAGAACTCATAAAGCTTCTTGGCAGCCTGAGGCGCCTTGTTTCGCTTGTTTACCACTCTTATCACGTTGGCGTTCACCAACGAGGCCATTGTGAAGGTTGAGTGAGTAGTGAGTTCCTTTTCCAGCCTCACCTCCTTTGGGTCCACAACATCCCTAGTTCTCTTTTTGTCAACCATCCTCCTGCGGATTATCTCGCGGACCGAAGCCTCGACGATGCCGAAGAACTCAGGGGACACGCCTTCCAAGAACTTCCTTGGTAAGGCCATGAGATAGCCTCCCCTCGACCGAACCATGAAGTGCGTGTCGAGCACGGTCATATCGTTCTCGCGCTTGGCGCGGAGGATCCTCGGAATCGTCGCCTCCCTCAGATCCCATTGGTGTTCGAGCGTTAGATTTCTCAGCTCGTCTCTGTTCTTGACCAGACCCCTGGCAAGGGCCTCGTCAAGCATCATGGTTCCCATCGTGAGAACCTGAGCCTTCGTCCCTTTCTCCTTGCAGAGCGCGATGAGGTTGTCTAGGACCGTGGTTTTGCCAACGCCCGGTATGCCCACGACTATCGCCAGCGATCCCATGTGCGGCTGGTTCCGCTTTTCGATTTAAAGGTGAAGTTCAGGTTAGACCAGGAAGAAGTCGGCCCAATCCGGGGTAGAGTTCCTCGACCTGTTCTCTGGCAAAGCTTTTGTATAGAGAGTACACGATGCCAACTGAAAGCAGGAGTCCCGTGCCAGACCCGAAGGCGCCCAACATGTCCCCCAGGCCCGCCAGCATGCCCACGACTATTCCACCCAACACGGTCACCGCACTGAGGTAGTCGGAGATCATCAACTCAAGGGGCCTGTGAGAGGCCCTGAATCCTGGAACCACCGCGCCAGCGTCGACCAGCTGCTTGGCAATGGATCTGGCGTCCATCCCCGCAGTGGAGACCCAAACCACCGAGAAAACCGCGCAGAATGTGATCAAGATCAACATGTAGATCAAAGCCCTCAGGGGAGATTGCATGACCTCGGTGAGGTTTCGCGGCGAACTCGTGTAGTACACCAGTCCGCTCATCGGAGCCCCCGACGTGGCGTTCACCTTCCCGACTATGTCACCGAGGGTTACGTTCATGAATCCTATCGACCTTATCTCCGGGTTGCCCTGCACGAAATAAGCCACGAGAGTTATGTTGGCGAAGACTGCGGCCGCAAGTATTATGGGCAGGGTTGAAACGAACAGCAACTTGATGGGATAGTTGCCAGCGAACCCCCTGGCCCTCGAAGAGGATATGGGGACTTGGATGCTGACGTTTTCCAAGTATATCACCACGGCCAAGAGGATCAGTGTCGTGAGAAGCCCGCCCATGGTAGGAAGGCTCGGATCGGGATGCCTGATGACGAGCATCTCAGAGGTCAGGCTTCCAGTGGTCAAAGCCTGAACAAGGGAGATGAGAGCGCCTTGTGCGAACCCGTCGGACATCGGGATCGGTGAGAAAGCGGCCCAGAACATCTCTCGCGCCACCCCCGCGAGGATGAAGAGGCTGATTCCGCTCCCGATCCCCCAGCCCTTCTGAAGCATCTCGTCCAGCAGTATTAGTACGAGGCCGGCAATTAGCAGCTGGGCGCATATCACGAACCTGACTGTGAGGCTGAGCTCGCCGTAGGATCCTCCGAACGCGTACAGTGACGCGGTGAGTAACGTAAAGAGAAGCGCGAAGGTCTTGCTCGATGCGCCGAAGAGCTCCCTGTCCTCGGGTGAGGTCTGGTCGTACGAGATTAACCCAGTTCCTACGAGGAGCTGTAGGATGAGACCTCCGGTCACAATAGGTCCTATGCCAAGTTCAGCGAGCGAGCCCCTCGCACCACCGATGATGACCCTCATCTGCCTCAGGGGGTCGGCTGTCCCCGTAGGTATCCCGTAGAGGTCTATGTATCCCATGATCAGGTAGATCAGCAGTGCGACTCCGGTCCACACGAGCCTTTCGGTCAAGCGGGGCTTCTTGGTCGGCTTCGCGACCTCAGGCATCACCCTTCCCAAGGAGGCGGTTATCTCAAGAAGTCTGACCAACCAGTCTCACCGAGTTACGGTTTCCTGAGGGAGCCCCCCGCAGCCTTCACCTTTTCTTCGGCTCTCTTGGACCACGAGCTCACCACGACCTCGATGCCCTTCGGCGGCGTTCCTTCTCCGAGAAGCTTTCCGATGCCCATGGACGAGAGGTCGATTGCGGTTCGTCCGGATGGGGCAGCTCCTGAGGATTTGGATAACCTGTCAAGCTCGGATAAGTTGACCGCCGCGACGGCCCTCCTCGTGGGCTTCGGGACAAATCCCTTCTTCGGGCCGAGTTCCTTGAGAAAGGACATCAGCTTGGTACCTCTGGCGCCCGCCCTGCCTCTTCCTCCCTTTCTGCTGGATCTCCTGTGTTGGGCGACCCTGCCCCAGCCGTGAGTGCGGCGGCCTCGCAGCTTCCTTGTCTTTCTCAGGTCGTGGGGCATTCCGGTAGGTCACTCTATCTGTATTCCCTCGCCCCTCGGCGGGCTCGGAGCCTTCTTGGCCAGGGTCACCTCAAGGATGCCGTTCTTGTACCTCGCCTTGCCCGACTTCGGGTCGACCTCAGCTGGCAGGGTCAGCTCCTTGAGGTACTTCCTCATCTCTGACTTCGCCTCGATCTTGACCCTTTTTCCGTCGCAGGTCAAGTTGATGTCCTTCTTGTCGATCCCAGGAACCTCAGCGACCACTGATATCTCGGTATCCTTCTCAACCACATCGGTGAGCGGCTCGATCTCATCCCGTATGCTGGGGACGAGGCCGGCCCTCTTCACGTTGCCGAACTCCCTAATGACCGGCTTACCGTCCGGGCCGACGCTGATGGAGAACCCGTAGTATTGAGGGCGCCCAAGCCTCTCCCATTCCTCGGGAGAGAGGCTGGAGAACCGCTCAAGGGCCCTATCCATCTCGTCTATGTCCTTGAATATCTCCTTCCAGAATCGATCAAAGTACGTGTATCTTCTCCTAAACCAGTCATCCCACCCTTCTTCATCAGACATTGTTTGAAGACGTTCGTGATTCCGGAGCGCTCCTTAAAAAACCTTCCAGCTGTTTCGCTCTCAATGGTGGCAGGCGTGTTGAGGATTCGGAAGGTTTCTTGGAACCAGGGTAAGTTCAGATCATTCGAAGTGCCAGATCGTTTATGGCCTTCCCGATGTAGCCGGCGACCTGGGTCTTCCCTCTCCTGGAGAGCTGCCTCACCACGTGATAGCCTTTTCTCGGGGGAGAGAGCCTGAAGAACGGCCTCAACCCTGACAGGTCGGACAGCTTGACATTTGAACTCATCATGGATTCTGCAAGGTCGGAGAATCCCTTGACCTTGAGGCGCTGCTTCAAGTAGTCAACGGTGATCGGCCTGTCACCGACGAGCCTAGCTCGCTTCTCCAGTAGTTTCGCCAAGGTATCCTCCTCGATCTCGCCCCAGACTATCAGGTCCTTCACAGCTTGGAGCGCTCCCAGCGCGCTGGCCTCGGCCTTCAGAAGCGTGGCTGAGTGAACTCGCCTTAGGCGCAGGGAGTCGAGGGTCGACCTCATGTCCTTCCTGACGTTAACCGTCCCCTTGGTTCTGATCGCCAACAGGAGCGCCGGCGGTTTCTCGGACTTGCTCAACTCAAGCACCCCAGTCGAGGTTGGTGAGGGTCGTGTAAGTATCCTTCAACGCTTTGAACGTGGCGAAGACTGTGGACACAGCGGTCGAGGTGCTCCCTGAAGTTCTGGACCAGATGTCGTTCACGCCAGCCAACCTCAAGACGACCTTCGTTGCCTCGCTGGCCACTAAGCCGAGGCCTCTGGGCGCTGGTATCAGCTCAACCCTCACCGAGCCGGCCTTGCCCGATACCTTTAGCGGGACCGAGTGCGGCTGGTCGCACTTGCACTCCCAAGACCCGCAGCCCCTCCTGACGACGATGGTGTTTAGCTTGGCCCTTCTGGAGGCCTTACCTATCGCATCGCTGACCTGTGCTGCCTTGCCCGTGCCGACGCCGACGTGCCCCTCTTCATCGCCGATCACTAGGATCGCCCTAATCCTAGTTCGCTCCCCAGCGTCAGTCTGTTTCTGGACCGGGCTGAGGGAGATGAGCTCCTCCCTGAGCTTAGGCATAAGCAGGTCGATGACTTGAGGGTCCCTGACCCTGTAGCCCACCTCGAAGTACTCCTCTAAGGAGGTCACCCTGTTGGACCTCACGGCCTCGAGACCCTCATCCAAGATCTCCGCGCTCTCGTTCCTCGCTTCCGTGTCAACCATGTTCGTCAAATTCACCCTTTCTGATCCTTGCGAGCAAGGAATCGAACTCATTGGGTAGCGACCTTATGTCGGCGCCCTGCTCCTTGATGCTCGAGAAGGTGAGTCCGCCCGGCCCAGCCTCAGCGAACTTCACAAGATGCTCACCGCGCAATCGGTCTTCGCTCGGCGCAACGGACTCGTCGAACAGGATCTTGAGCCCGGAGTCCAAGCACCCCTTAGCGACAGCGAAGAGCTTGTTTCCCCTCGTCGGCGTCGAGAGACCTATGTCCAAGATGACCTCGGTCAGGTCAAGCTTTGCGACCCTGCGCGCCAGGAGCGAACCCAGAAGGTACGCGACGGGCACGTTGTTCAGGCCGAATCGCCAGCCGAGCTTCCTGAACTCCTTGGAGTTAGCTGAGGCTATCGTCAGGTCGCCCCCCTCTCTAGCTTCAACAATTGCAGCGCTGACGTACCTGTCGGATCCCCTACACACGAGCCTTGGCTTCTTTGAAAGCAGGAACCTCCTTCTGAGCCTGTAGTCCGTTAGGCCCTTTCTCCTCCTCCTATGAACTGAGCTGGCTCGGTTCATTTCTTCTCCTCTGCCCTACTCGTGCCGGTTTTCGCAGGCGCGCGCCTGCGGGGCACTACCTGGTCGAGCAATTCCCTGACTGATGCGAATCTTCCGCCCTTGATCTGGAGGTACAGCTTCCTGTACCGCTTGGTATCGACCTTGCTGGTTCTCTTGAGTTTTCTGAGCGCGCGCCTCATGGCCCTGACTCGAGCTGGCCACTCTGAGGTTCGGCCCATCCTGGCGGCCTTGTGACCCTTCCTGCTGCCGGCTCCTCTTCGCCTCCCGCTTCTCTTCTCCCTCAGGAGAAGCCGCTTTCTTCCCCTCGATGGGACCGATGCGGGCCTCCTCGCTATGGTGCCCTCCTTTATCAGCCTCCTGACATCCTGTCTGGTTACCGCGGACTCGATGTCCTCCATTTTCCCAGGGTCCATCCACACCCTAGACTTCCCGACCTTCAGCATGTCGGCGGCGAGCCGCCTAACCGTCCTGATCGTCATCCCGCTTACTCGAACACCTCCTCGGTGAACGGGTTAGACACCCTGATGCCGAGCGACGTGGCCCTGTCGGTTATCGCTCGCTTTGCCCTCTTTCCAACCCTAGAAGAAATGACGATGATCACATCCTCGTCGGATATCTTCTCCAGCTGGGGGACGTTCGAAACGTAGACCGACTGGAGCCCGGAGGGATGAACCCCTCTGATGGTCTTGGGAGTGCGGTAGCCCACCTTGACCCTCGGGGGCACCCCCTTGATCTCCTTCTTCATCTTGTTGTCCAGCCCCTTTGGTCTCCTCCAAGACGTGGATATCCGCCCGTACCTCCAACTCTCCTGTCTCCTGAATCTCGGGACCTTTTTCCTGAGCTCCAGGGACTTCTTTCTGAGCTTTGGGGCCAAGATGCTCACCGCTCCGGCTCGTCCTCATAACCCTTGCTCTGAGCGTATATGCCGTCGAGATACTTCCTCTGGTCCCTTTCCTTGGTCCTCGTGACCGTTTCGACCGAACCAGCCAGCTGAGTGACGCTGTCTATGTCGGGACCTGTGAGCGTGATGTCTTGACCTTGGATCTCGACGTTCACGTCAGGAGGAATCGTCACCTTTCTCGGCGTCCTCTCGCCCATGAAGTTCTCAATGCTCAGGGTGTTCCCCTGCACCCTCACCGTGGGTGGGAAGTGGGAGAACGCGAGCTTCATCTTGACAACGTAGGGTACCTTGACCCCTCTGATGGCGTTGGATATCTTCTTGATGACGGTCCCGACCATCGCCTTCCCCCTCCTCCCCTTGATGTCGGTCTGCACCAAGATCTTGTCCCCCTCCTTCTCGATGTTCACCCTCATCTTCGAGAAGTCCTTGGAGAGGGTCCCGAGGGGGCCGGTCACCTTGACGACCGGGCCGATCACTTCGACTTGAACATCCTTCGGTATCTCCAGCTCGCTCTTCGCCCTGACCTGTCTGAGCCGTTCAGTATACATACGCCAGCAGCTTGCCTCCGAGGTTCTTCTCCCTCGCCTCAGCGTGCGACATGACCCCCTTCGGGGTCGTCACTATGATTATGCCCGTGTTGTACGCTGGCAACAGCGTCTTTTCCCATTCAGTGTAATCGTCCGCCTTGACGCTGAACCTGGGCCTGACCGCCCTGCTCTTGTTTATCCTGCCGAGGAGTTGGACCTTGAACGTTCCGGCCTTGCCGTCATCTATGAACTCGAACTCTCCGATGTAACCGTGCTTCTGCAGGACCTGCAATATCTTGCCTATCAGGTTTGACGCTGGCCAGATGGCACAGCTCTTGAGGTTCCTCGTCTCTCCGTTCTGAAGCGCGACCATCGCGTTCGAAACGGGATCCATCAGGGTCAAGGTTGTAGCTCGCTCACCTCACATGTACTTCTTGAATCCAAGCGTCTTCGCGACCTCCCTGAAGCAGATCCTGCAGTAGTTCAGCCCGTACTGCCTGATCACTGGACCGGTGGAACCACATCTAACGCAGGGGTGTGCCTTCTTTCCGAACTTCCTCACCTTCGGCGGCTTGTGCTTTGCCAACTTGTCAGGTCACCTGCACCCCATATTTTGACGTGATGAACTCGGCCGTGTCTTGGGCGGTTATCTCCGCCCTCTTGCCAACCTTGGATGAGCGCTTCTTCCTTCTGGATACTCTGTAGCCGGGCCTTTCGAGCGTGACCGCCACGTCCATCCCGAAAACACCAAGCTTGGGGTCATACCTCGCTCCGGGCAAAAGTATGTGCTCAGTGAGCCCGAATGAGAACGTCCTGCCCGAGATCGCTGAGGACTTCAGCTTCATCTCGGTCGCCTTGAACGCCCTTCTGAGGAACTCGTCCGCGCGAGTTCCCCTGAGCGTGGCTGCTACAGCGATTGGCTCGTTCTTCCTGATCCCGAAGTCTCTGATCGTGCGCTTCGCCTTTCTCTCCCAGACCTTCTTTGTGCCGGTGATGGACGCGAGAACCGATTTGGCCCTCTCCAAGGGCTCGCCGGACTTTCCGACCCCTATGTTGACGACGACCTTCTCAAGCCTGATCTCGTCGAACCTCCTGCCTTCGCGGGACCGTTGAGCCTGGACCTCCTGTGTGGTCATCTGACGGTCACCTTGGGCGCCTCAGCTCCTATCACCATGACGTAGTCCTTCAAGGTGGAGATGCTCGATCCGTCCTCAAGCCCCAGTTCGACGAGGGCGCGCCTCCTGAGATCGGACGGCCAACTGGATCTCAGCTTGCCCAACTTCCCGGCCGCGCTTCCCCTGAATGTGAAGCACATCGCGCCCTCCTTCATCTTTACGACATCCAATAGCTTCCTGCCAGGTAGGGATATCACGACCGAGTCACCCCTGTCAACAGGAACCTCCCCCGGCACCCTGAGGCTTGAGCCGTCGTGAACCCCAACGGCGAGATCTCCCCCCTTGGTGTTGAACTTGGTCTGGACCCGGGTAACTTTCAACTTCGACTCCTTTTCGGGGATCTCGATCACGGCGATCCTGCCGCGATCCTCGATGGTGATCCTGTAGTGCTTACCGATCGTTGGGAAGGAGACGACGTCCATGAACCCTACAGGCCTCTTCTCCTGCTTCATCACCTTGCCGTCGACGAGCATCTTTCCTTGTTTGATTATCGCCTTCGCTTCCTTCGAGGTCGCAGTCTCGCCCAGGATGTCCCTGACGAGCACGTAGGCGGGAACGGAGAGGGACAAGGGGTGTGGTCCCGAGGTCGGCTTCGCGACGAACGTCCGCCCTTTCCTCCGAGTTCTCCAAGACCTGGGGGCCGCGAGGGCCTTCAGGTGCCGCCTGCCTCCCATCTTGCCCATCTCATCCACCTCTGGCCTTCGTTCTCCTCTTGTCGCTGGTGTCGAGCTTCGTGATCACCAAGTTGGACGGCGAGATGTGGATCGGAACGACGGTCCCATCTGACTTCTCCCTGGTGACCCCTTGGATGAACAGCCTCCGCTTCTCCGTATTGACCCTGGTCACCGATCCCCTGACCCCCTTGTAGTCTCCCTTTATGATCGTGACCTCGTCTCCCCTTCTGACAGGAATCCGCTTCACCTTGAGCCTGTCAACGAGCGATTCCGTCAGGGGTATCGTCATCGCTGCTTTCCTGAGATGGTGAGGCATGTTGAAGAGGCGTTTTCTTTGCTTTCTAGGCTTATGGCTAGTCAACCTCATCACCTCATACTATGGTGCTAGCTATGGCGGCTAGCTTCGGCCACATGTCAGCGGCTTCTCTCGCGACCGGCCCCCTCACCTCTGTTCCTTTCATGTCGCCCTCCTTGGTGACCAACACGGCCGCGTTGTCCTCGAAGAACACCCTGTGCCCCTCAGGCCTCCTGAACGGGAACCTTTGCCTCACGACTATGGCTTGGAACATCTGACCCTTCAGGTCCGGCGGCCCCTTTGTCACCGCGACCGTGATCAAGCTGCCGACGTTTGCACTGGGCCTCCTCCTGAGCCTGCCCCCGAACCTGAAGACCTGTATCAGCTGGAGTTCCTTGGCTCCGCTGTTGTCGGCGCATGATAGCCTCGCGCCGGTGGGCAGGCCCCTTGCTCCCTTCAGCCTGTACTCAAGTATGCCCTGAGCTGACACGGCCCTTGACTTCCCGACCGACATACGCCTAGCCCACCTTCCCCAGGATTACGAAGTGGAACGTCTTAGAGAGAGGCCTGGTCTCACCTATCATGACCCTATCGCCCAACTTCACATCAACGCACTTGGGCCTGTGCGCCGGAATGCTGCTCTTCCTCCTCTCGTGCCTCTTATACTTCGGAATGTAGTGAAGGTGCTCGATCTGAACGATGGCCTTGTTCGGGACCTTCTCCTTCAACACGATGCCGCTCAGCGTCTTGCCTCTCACTGTCACACTACCATGGTACGGGCACTTGGGGTCATTGCAGGTCGTGGTGGGCGGGATGACCTGAAGCCCCCTCGCCGCTTCCCTCATGTGACCTCGTACCTCCAGGACCTTTCCTCCAGCCTCCTCAAGACATCGTCCCCCCTCAACTCGACGACCTCGCCGGAGTTCATCCTGATCCTGAAGATGGAGCCCCTCTTTGCCACAACCTTCGTACCTGACCTGGTCCTGATCTCGAAGGTCTTCATGGTCTCACCAACGATCCTCCCTGACAAGCCCTTCAGGCTCATGTTCGTTGAGTCCTTCACCTCGACATCAAGTCCGAGGAACTCGTCAACGCGCTTCGAGGGCATCTCAATGTCCCTCCTCGTTCATCACGGTCAGGACCCTGGCTATCTCTCGCCTCAGCTCCCTTATCGCCTTGAAGTTCTCGCCGCTCCGACCGCCCTTCGATCTGACTAGGGCGAGTTCCTCCCGAAGCTCCCTGAGCCTCTTCTGCCTGTCCTCGGGCTTCATCTTCCTGATCTCCTCAAGCTTCGGATTGGCCACCTTTATCACTCTCCTTGGTCTTCTTCTCCTCCTCATGCTCGCTGGCCTCCTTGGGTAGAATCAGTTTGACCTGATCGGGGAACTTGGCGCTGGGCGGCAGGATCTTCACCTTGATGCCCAACAGGCCTTGAGGTAGTAGCAAGTGTCTGGTCGCGACCCTGAGCTGCTTCTCCTTTGGATCTCCGGTTGCTGGGATATACCCGAAGGTGTACTTCTCGAACCTTGAACGATCAGATGTAAGCTTACCGGCCAAGCGTATCTGAGCGCCTATCGCTCCTGCCTCCCTTATCCTCCTCTGGTAAAGCCTCAGAACTCTCCTGTACCTTATGCCGCGCTCAAGCGCCTCGGCCATCCTTGTCGCAACGATGTTCGGATCGAGCATCGGGCTCTCAAGCTCGACGACCGATATCTGAGGGTTCTTCAGGCCAAAGTTCGTCGCGAGCTTCTCGGAGAGGGCCCTGATGTTCCTACCGCCCGGCCCTATGACCTGGCCCGGATGCCCGACGACCAAGGTCACGTTGACCCCGAGCGGGGTCTTCACCATCTTCATGTCCGAGAAGCCTGCTGACTTCAATTCCTTCTTCAGGAACTCCTCAACGCTGGCCTTCAGCTTCGCATCTGTGACGATCTCTTTTACGGACAACGCCATCACACCTCGCTGGCGATGAGCTCTATGTGCACAAGCTCCTCGATCTTTGGCGAGGCCCTGCCGAAGGCCCGGGGGGTGTACCTAACCATCTTCCTGCCTGGGTAGGCCGAGGCATGGACGATCCTGAGGGCGTCGACGTCGAGGCCCCTCTCGATTGCGATCGCCTCCAATGAATCCAAGACGCTTATGAACTGACCGGAGGCCTTCTCAGGATAGCGACCCGCGTGGAACTTCTCAAGCCCCTTCCTGTGAGGGACCTTCTTGTTGTACCGCCTGAAGGGAACGGCTTGTTCGCCTCGAATCACGCGCTCAAGCATCGATCTCGCTTCAGCGATCTTCGAACCTTTTATCCAGTTGGCGATCTCTCGCGCGTGCTTCCTAGAGATTCGGACCTCCCTAGTGCTAGCTCTGACGACGCCCCTGTCGGGCACCTGCACTTGCCTGGAGTATCCGAATTTTGGCATTTTCGCCTACTCAGCTCGGAATCGCGAACCAACCGCCGCCCGCTAAATAAAAGTTGTGGCCCCGAGTCTGTGCGACCGGATCTCGTCGAGTTGCGGAGCCGAATGGGCTATTCCACTAGGACCATTTCGCTCGTGTCTGGACCTGTGCTAACGTATCTGACTGGGACGCCCACTTCAACCTCGACCTTGCGGATGAAGTCCATGCACCTGTCCGAGAGCTTACCCGGATCCTTGGCGGACGAACACTCGGGAAAGAGGGCATCTATCTTGGTGATCGCAAGCGATGTTGCGCCGTTCACCCTGGCGGCGCCCTTGGCGAGTTCGAAGTTGAAGGGAGCTGCTCTCCTTTGCCTGCCCGTGACCGTTGCAGTCTCCTGCCAGCCTAGCTTGACGACCTCTGCTGGGTCGAGCTCTCCAGGCAGCGGCCCCTTGCCGACCCTGGTCACGTAGGATTTCAGGACAAGGACGACATCGGTGACTCGCCTCGGCCCGACGCCGACCTCGCTCAGGACGGCCGCGGCCGTAGTGTCCCTCGCTGTGACGAAGGGATATGTGCCGTGGTACAGGCTGAGGTAGAAGCCTTGGGCTCCTTCCAAGTGAACGGTCTCGCCCGCATCCAGCGCGTCGTTCACCTCCTCTGATACGTTCGCGGTCATGCCCCTGAGCTCAGCAAGATCTTTGGCGAGCTTCGCCCTCCTGAGGGCACGATCCGCTAGGGCTGGCCCCACGCCCGAACCCGTCGTTCCTATCGTCTCGACAAGGTGCGAGTCAGACCTGTCTGCCGTTCGGTGTTTCTCCTCCAAGATCGAGGCCATAGCGTCAACCTTGAGCCTGTTCATCACGCCAAGTGCCTCGACCTCTGACATCAGTATCTTCAGGTCGACGTTCGCACCGGCTGCTATCCTAAGTTGGGTGTCAGGGTTCACGAACGCGCTGGGCGTTAGCCTCAACCTGTAGGTCTTGCCTCCGTGTATCACGGTGTGCCCTGCGTTAACCGATCCGGTCCTCACGGACATCTTGGGACGACGCTTCAGGGCGAGGTAGGAGGCCACCTTGCCCTCTAGGGGCGGATTAGAGCCGCTTTCCCTCGTCGCCCCAGAAGCCCGAGACTATGACTGCCAAAACCATGGGCCATAGGTCGCGACATCGTCTTTTTTAACTCATCTCCTCTTTGGCTCGTCGAATGAGCGAAAGGTCCTGGGCCGTCCATCCTCTTGATTACAGGTACGGCGACGAGAGGGTAAAGGAGGTGTTCTCTCAGCGTGAGAGGTTCAGGCTGATGCTGCTGTTTGAGGGCAAGGTCGCCGAGGTCCAGTCAGAACTCGGCATCATCCCACCTTGGGCCGGGCCCGAGATATCGAAGGCAGCAAGCGCGGGCATCCCACTGGAGAAGATCAGGGAGAGGGAGGAGCGGACCAAGCACGAGGTGGCAGCTGTCGTATCCTGCCTTGAGGAGACCTCAGGCAGGGCCGGACGTTTCGTTCACTTCGGGCTGACATCGAACGACGCGATCGACACGGTCATGTTCCTTCAGGTAGCTAAGGCGGGCAAGCGGATACTTGAGATGGTGAAAGAGCTCGCCCGAAGGCTGGCAAAGAGGGCTCAAGAGAACAGAGATTTGATCTGCGTCGCGAGGACTCACGGGATTCACGCGGAACCCTACACGTACGGCTTGAGGTTCGCGGTCTGGCTGACTGAGATAGTCCGATGCCATCGGACACTCGATTCAGCGCTCGATCGAGCCAAGGTTGGGAAGGTGAGCGGCGCGGTCGGCACCTTCGCGGCGATGGGTGAGCGGGGACCGGAGGTGGAACGCAAGGTTCTCGCGCAGTTTGGGCTTAAGCCGGTCACACTGGCCACCCAAGTCGTTCCCAGAGATCTATTGACATCTGTGATCTTGCAGATGGCGAACCTCTCGTCCGTGTTGGACAGGATGGCAACTACGTTGAGGAATTTGCACAGGACCGAGATCGGAGAGGTCAGCGAGAGAACCACGGCGGGACAGGTCGGGTCCTCCGCGATGCCGCACAAGAGGAACCCGATCGGGTGCGAGAAGGTTTCAGGTTTGTCGAGAGTGGTCAGGTCGTTGGCGATAGCGGCGCTCGAGAACAACGTCCTCTGGGACGAGAGGGACCTCACCAACAGCTCGACGGAGAGAGCGATGGTACCCGAAGTGCTTGGGCTCGTGTCAGAGCAGCTCGCTACCATGATTGAGGTGATCGGCGGGCTGGAACTGGATGAGGAGGTGATACGGAGGAACCTGAGAACCACCGGGGGTGCGATATTCTCGGAGTTCGTGTTGACGGAGCTGATACTGTCGGGAATGGGAAGGGGCGAGGCACACGGCCTGCTCAGCGAGCTGTCAGATGAAGCAAGAAGATCGGGCACCGATTTCTACACGGCGCTGTCCAAGAATCCCACAGTGACCTCGAAGGTCAGCCAGTCGAAGCTCAGCGCTCTCTTGGATCCTGAGGCGATCCTAGCGACCTCAGATGAGCTGGTCAACAGAGCGGTATCAGAAGCGAAGGAAGCGCTGGGCGAGTGATCGTCGCGGGCTCGCAAGGGCATCGGAGATGCCGACTCGAGGGAACTCGTTCAAGGGCCAGCGTCTGCTGATTCCCTTTCATGATGTTCCGAAATGCGGACGATCTCTTGCCAGTCGACACCGCCCGGCGCCTCGCTAACACCTCTGCAATCCTGGTCGACTGATATCACGTACCTTGTCCCCGCTTCAGATTCGACGACGATCAGGTCATCGAGCTTCAAGGTGAACTCTTCTATGGCGCTCAAACGAAGGGGGAAGAATGGATACAGCCTGCACTGTAACGGTTTTGCTTGATGTACGGAGCACCTGCCCTTCGAAAGGAAGATACACTGAGCCTTCAAGTCGGTGTCTGAAACAAGCGGGGAATACAAGCTCTCGTTGGCCCGGAATCCTCTCCGTCGCACCGTCTGCGTCTTGGCGGCTTCACCAGGGTATATCGACTCCATTCGTCTCAGATCCTGTTTTGTCATCTTCACGTCTGAGCCACAGCAGGAGCCGCACATCGTGCAGGAGAAGCCAGTTCGTTTTGAGGCAAGAAGATCATTCAATGCCTCCTGCCCCGCAGATGTCAGATGTGTGTGTCCTAGAGTGCGATGCAACGTGCGTGACCCCAGGCTAGAGCCGGAGATATAAGATATGTTATGCCGTGGCCGCAAGGTTGCGGCGCGAATCTCGCTTTGGCTTGGTGATGATCTCGTCTGGGCCCGTAAGATCTGGGAGATTCTTGCGCGACTCAAGCATACTTGCGCGTGAGGCGTTCGCTCATTTCAGGACGAGTTGACGGAACATCGAGCGGGCCTTATGCGGCGGCATCGACCGGAAGGGTGACGCGGCTGCCGCTTGGAGACGTAAGCTATAAACTGTGGGACTGATTTAGGACATCTCGAGATGAAGCTTGGTCGCAGGTGCAATGTCATCGTCGTGATGCTCGATAGCTTCAGGCAGGACCACATAGGTTATTACAATGGGGGGAAGAGGGTGTTCGAGAACGTTCCTGCGTGTGCGACTCCGAACATAGATGGGTTCGCCAAGGAGAGCATAGTGCTATACAACGCGTACCCAGCAGGAATGCCGACGATCCCTGTCAGAACTGAGTTGATGACGGGGCAGTTCACGTTACCCTACAAGCCATGGACGCCGATGTATCCGACTGAGATAACCGTCGCAGAGATCCTGAGGCGCGAGGGCTATGTCACTGGGCTCGTGACTGATACGTACCACCTGTTCAAGCCCGGGATGAACTTCCACAAGGGCTTTGACTCATTCATTTGGATCAGGGGCCAAGAGTACGATGCGTTCAACTCCGCTCCACCTAGGAGGAAGGTTGAGGACTACGTCAACGAAAAGTACGATGAGCGCTGGAGAAAGCTCGTCGAAAGATATCTTGCCAACATAGATGACTTCGAGAGCGAGGAAGACTGGTTCCCAGCCAAGGTCTTTCATGAGGCATCAAAATGGCTGAAGATGAACAGGGCCCATGATCGGATGTTCCTCTGGGTTGACAGCTTCGACCCGCACGAGCCCTGGGATCCGCCGGAAAGGTTCGACAAGTACACGCGAGCGGGCTACCAAGGAAAGAAGCTGATCTTTCCAATGGGCGGGGAAGCTAGGACTTGGGCGAGCGAGGAAGAGATAGACTATATCAGGGGGCTCTATGCAGGCGAGGCCAGCTTCGTTGACAGCTGCTTCGGTGAGTTCCTGGCGGGAATAGATGAGCTAGGTCTGTTGGATGGATCGGTCGTGGTATTGACGGCCGATCACGGCCACCCTTTAGCTGACCACGGCAAGTTCCTGAAGGGCGGGGACAGGATGTACAGTGAGCTCTTGAAGGTCCCGTTCATGATCAGGCTGCCGGGAGGCGAGATGGAAGGGAAGACCGAGGCCATCGTCCAATTCCCCGACCTGTTGCCGACGCTGCTTGATCTGATCGGCCTGGGGAACAACGCGACCTCGATGCACGGCAAGAGCTTCGTTTCGATTCTGAAGCGGGAGTCAGGGGAGCACCGCAAGTTCGCGATATCTGGGTATCAGGAGGCTGCGGACAGGTGCATACGCGACTCAACATGGAGCTTCGTTCAGAGACCAGAGGGTCAGCCCGACGAACTGTACAATCTCGCAGAGGACCCGGGGGAGAACAAGAATCTGATCGACGAAGAACCGGATGAGGCGAGGAGGCTAGCGTCCGCGTTTGGGAGCTACTTCAAGAAGCAGGAGCAGAAGTTCATCAAGGGGCTTCAGGGGAAATATGAGCTGTCTCACACGTCGCTAGATGCAGGCTCCTGATGAATCCCGGTGTTCGCGTTCGTCGCGAGCCCAATAGCCATCTTCGTGCGGACCTACTACAGCTATCACGGTCAGCCGATTACCATTGATTGTCCCAGCTCATCGTGTTGAGTCGATTCTAAATACGCTCATGATGCTCCTAGGCCGATGACCAGAATCGACTGTCACTCGCACATCAGCTCCAAGTCTCAGACTGAAAACGTGGTTGCTGCGGGCGGGCTCGTGGAAGCTGCAGACAGGCTCGACATAGATGTGGTGTGTTGTTCCATTCCAATATCGGGGGGATCGCCCAAGCCCGCGGAGTTCAGGGCGTGCAATGAAGAACTGCTTGATGCCATGAGGGAGTACCCCGACAAGATAATGGGATACTGCTTCGTCAACCCTGGCTATCAACATGAATCCTTGGAGGAGATCGAGAAGAGAGTCGTTGAGGACGGGATGATCGGCGTGAAGCTGTACAACCAGTACAAGTGCTCAGATCCAGTGATTCATCCGATAGTGAGAAAGGCCATTGAGTTGAAGGTCCCGATCCTCCAACACGCTGGCTACTTGACGGATCAAGCCGAGGCAGCTAAGCAGCCAAACATATCCAACGCCCAAGATATAGCCTCCTTGTCGGCGGCGTTTCCAGAGGCAATGATCATAGAAGGGCACCTGCTCGGAGGCGGAGACTGGGAACGAGCCTTGAAGGTACTCAGGAACGCCAAGACCGTGTTCGTTGATACAAGCGGCAGCGTGACCGACAGCGGGTCGATTGAGAAAGCCGTGAGGTACGTCGGAGCTGAGAGGTTGCTCTTTGCAACCGACCTGAGCATGGAGGAGGGAGTAGGTAAGATACTTGATGCAAACATAAGTGAAGAGGAGAAACGGATGATATTCGGGCAGAACTTCTTGCGGATTCTTGGGAGGAGGGGGAAGAAATGATCATAGACCTCAACGCGTACGTCGGCCATTGGCCCTTCAGGAGACTTCCAGCCCGAACTGCGGACGAAGTGGTGAGATTGATGGACAGGGCAGGGATAGATGTGGCTGCGGTTTCATCGATCAGCTCGACCCTTTACACCGACCCTCACGACGGGAACCTTGAGCTTCTAGAAGAGACGAGACGACATGGAGAAAGGTTCGTGCCACTGGCGGTCTTGAATCCGAAGTATCCTGGTTGGGAGGACGATCTGGGGGAGTGCGTTGAACTCGGCTTCAGGGGGGTCAGGCTTTATCCTCAATACCACAGCTACCTCCTCACGGAAGACGAGTGCGTAAGGCTGGTTTCGAAAGCAACCGAGCTGAACTTGGTGATCTCGATTCCGGTCAGGCTCAGGGACGGGCGGGGGAGACACTGGATGGACGCTGCCAGAGACGTCGGACTTGAGGAGGTTGAAAGCCTGGCAACGAAGGTTCCATCCTCAAGGATCGTGCTGCTTGAGTCGAGGAGGGCGGAGAACTCAGGCCTAGTCAAATTGGCGAACGTTTACTTTGAGATCTCAAGGGCGGTGACAATCGTCGGAGAGCTGAGCAGACTTCTCAGCCTGGTGGGGGCGTCGAGGCTCGTGTTCGGTTCTGGGATCCCTCTGAAGTACGCATTGCCCGCCCTGCTCAAGATCAAGAATCTGCAGGAACCTGAGGACGTGAAGGAGATGATACTGTGGAGAAATGGCCAGGTTCTTTTGGGACTCGGTGCCAACTAGCCTCAGGGCCATCAGTTACCGAAGTCACACGAGCTGTCAGTGCGCCACATAGAGATGTTGTGCGACTTCACGGCGAACTCGGGGACTTCATCAAGGCCTGCGATGGCGCCAAGAACGTTCGTTGCTAGTGTCCCTTTTCCTTATGGAACATCTCCAAGAGCTTGCTGACCGTGGCGGAATGTAGCCTTTCGTGCCAGACAAACCTTCTGAGAACCTTTCTAGCGGTCCAGCCCTCGGGCTCCGCGGTGCCTGTCCAACCCCCCGGCGGGTGATGGCTCACAGAGCAGTTCACCTCATCGTCCGACAAATTCGACAGCCTCATGATCGCCAACTCGTTGCTTGTTTCTAGGAAGTTCAGGGGCCACTTCTTGAATCTCCTTGGCCCTAGCCTCTCTAGGTAGAATAGGTCGACCTCTGCGACGTGCTCAGCTATGCGCTTGATATGTCTCGGCGTCGACTCATCTGGTTTCCACTCCAGCGCGTCCTCAGGAGCGTTAAGGTAGAGCTGAATGAGGTCCTCCCTCGCGTATTTCACGTATCGGATGCAGCGTCTCACCTCCTCCTCGTCTAGGGGCCTCAGGTCTGATTTGAAGAGGGCTTGGCTGTCCCCCAGGTTGACGGGCCACTTGCCAGTTATGACCTCCGATACCTCTGTGCTCACCTCGTAATGATCGTCGCTTACCTGCTCGCCATGTTTTCTCAGCCAGTCCAAGAATTCTCTTATCTTCATCGGAACCTTCGATGTTGCCTCGTCAAATGTTGGAGCTCTGCTGTAGCAGCCCGGCAACTCCTGCACGAAGATCTGCGTAGATCCATCCGGACCAACCTCGCAAAGTAGGTGGTACCTCATGATGATCCTCTTCTGATCTAGGTTAGCTAATAAGACTCAGCACGGTCGTGTGACGCTCGGGCGGCTCGGCGAACTCTGAGGTGTGAGAGGGGAGCGCATGACAGTAACCGGAATCATGAATGACTCTTATCAAGCTCAGGACATATTTCGAGACTGCTACATCTTGCCCTAAGCCTCTACGCCCAGCAGTGCCCTGAGAGCAAGACCAATCACGAATGATATTGCGGCAACGCCAAAGGTGATTCCCATCATTTCTGCGAACCTCCTCCTGAACGGCTGGTCTTTCGTTACGGACACGAAGAAGGCGAAAAGCACGATTATGAGGATCGCGGCCGAAAGCGACAATGCAAGGGAGATCCTGAAGTCGCTGACGACGAAATATGGGGAGACTAGTAGGATTACCGTGACAATATATGCTGCGCCGGTGTAAAGGGAAGCCTTGAGGGGACTCTTCGAACCCGCCTCCGATTTCTGAGAAAGGTACTCTGAGGAGGCCATCGATAGCGATGCGGCTATGCCAGTCACGAGAGCCGCCAGCCCGACCATGCTCGTGTTTTGCAGGGCGAACGTCAGCCCGGCCACCGTGCCAGTGAGTTCAACCAGCGCGTCGCTTAGGCCCAAGACCATTGAGCCCGTGTAGTTGAGCTTCTCCTCATCTATCATGTCTATCAGTTCCTTCTCGTGTTGGTTCTCCTCGGCGATCACGGCTTTGGCTTCGGGCAGGTCTCCGAGGGTGTTTGCGTACGCAGCCTGAGCTCTCTCCTCACCCTTTTCCATCAGCTTTATCGCAAACGTTACTCCGAGCAACCTCGCGATCAGAGTGTAAAGTGAGATCTTCAATCTGTCGGGCTGAGGCTCAGCTCTCGTGTACTCCTTCCATGTGTTGTAGTGCCTCAGTTCATCCTGCGAAATCCTCTCAAGCACCTCTTTGTTTTTGCCGCCTTCGATAGCTGAGAGACCTTTGTAAATGAAGTGCTCCGTTACCTCGGCCTTCTGAAACTCAAGGAGGGCTCTTTTCGTCTCCCCGCGCTCTGCGTTCGTCAAAGGAGGTTGGGCCCACATAAGTCGACACTAAAAATCCTTTTCCGAAGAAAGCACGAAGTTGCTTCGCGTGCGCGTTGGTATTCTTAAATCACTGACGGAGGCTCAAACCCCTATGAGCGCATACGACTATCCCCTGTACTACGAGATTGCCTTCAGCTACCAAGATGTCAAGAGACAGGTAGATTTCTTCGAGCGGGTGGCGAGGAAGTTCTGCAGGTTCCGACCCGAGAGGTTCCTCGATATCGGTTGCGGTCCCAGCCCTCAGCTCCGTGAACTCGCCAGAAGGGGATACGAGGCAGTCGGGTTGGACAACAGCGTCGCCATGCTTCGTTACCTGCGCCGCAGAGCCAGGGAGGAGGGCCTAGTGATCGAAACGTTTCGAGGGGACATGAGGAACTTCAAGCTCCGCCGGAAGTGCGACTTCGCTTTCGCGCTATCGGGCTCCATCTACGCTAACTCCAATCGCGAGTTCTTGGACCACCTGCGTAGCGTTGCTGGTTGCTTGAATGAGGGAGGCATCTACCTGATCGAGAACGCCTCCCTTGGACTCAAGCCATATCACCGAGAGGAATGGAAGATGAGAAGAGGCGACGTACGAGTAAGAGCGATATTTGAGGCGACGCTCTTGGACGCCATTGAACAGATGTCTGAAGAAGAACTGACACTTCAAGTGAACGACCGTGGTAGACGAAAGACGCTCACGTCTGTGGTGAAGTCGAAGGACTTCGTCCCACAGGAACTCAGGTCGCTGGTGGAGCTGAGCGGATGCTTCAAGTTCCTGGGGTTCTTCAAACATCTCTCGCTAGTGCCATTGAGGAAAGTCGAGAAGGATAACATCGTCTTGATGCAACAGTCCACCTAAGGCAGGGGAAGATCGCCCTCCGACGGGTCTTGCGCCCGTGTCGTTGAGCCGAAGTCCGTGATTCATTGTTGCTCTACGCCCCTAATGCCCGATCCTATCATGAACTGAGTCTTCTCTCCAGATCCCTTTCCAAGACCGTGTCTTGGGCGTATAGTATGCTTAACCCACTCGGCCATCCCTCCTCAAGATTCATTTCGAAGAAATCCTCGATGCTGGTGAAATGGTAGTCCACTATGACATCATTGACCCTTCGCTCGTAGCTTTCCGGCTCTGGTTGAAGCCTCTTGTCCCTTATGATTGCGATGTCGAACTGATCCGTAGGCGATCTCGGATGCTCGTAGAGGACAGCCTTGACGGATGCTTGCGATGAGAATCTGCGAGAGATGCCCTCCGCAAGCTCTCTGATCTGACTAGGCGACTTCAGCTCTATGTCGCACTTCTCTCCCATAAGCCTTGAGAACAGGATTGGCTGGACGGTGAAGTTGGATGTACCTATCTGAAGGAGACCGTCACGTAGACTCTGCAGTTCTGCTTCGCCGTTGACGTTAAGAACTGCTTCCACCTCTGAGATCGTACCGGATAGGGAGCGTGCCCTTCCAGCGAAGAAGCCCTCCGGATCCGTCCTGAACAGGACAACTATTGGGTTGAACCTGTCCAGAAGTTGAACTACTGACCTAGGTGTCGGACCGGAATCCCGAAGTTGCACGACCAGCCTCATCGTGCATTCGAACCTGGGTGTGATGTTCCAGAAGTAGAACGATTTCGTGAACCCCTCCTCCTCAAGCTTGGCCTTCCTCTCTGCTACGGCCTGCTTGCTGACTCCGAGCTTTGCGCCCAACTCCTCCAGCGACAGGCCCGGGTTCTCTATCAAGAGGTTGACCATCTCGACATCCTTCTGAGTGACCTGACCATGTACCCTCCATTCAACTTGACTAGATGCATGAAGTTCGCGCTTATGTTCGTTGCCGTTGACTGGGTCAAGGTTATGGTGAGTCTGGATTGGTGGAACAGGTGAAGGACTAGAACGGCGCGTGCGTTCGACGCCCTAGCCAGCACGTGAGGCGGTCAAGAGCAAGACCAGACCCAACACCACTACTACCAAGCCAATCATCACGGACGCGGCCCAAACTGGCATGCTCACGCTGAGGAGCTCCAGTGCGCCGTACAGCATGAAGACAACCCCAAGAAGAAGCACCGCTCCCCGGCCACCACGAATCCCACCTTCCTCGCTGCTCTGTCAAGTATCCTCTGGAAGTCCCGCTCGAATTGCCTAAGGAGGAATCGCGGGCCTGCTTCGTAGAGAGCCCTAATAAGTGAATCTAGTCGAAGGAGAGATGACCCGGACGATCTGCGTCACTTCTCCCAAACGCTCATCACTTTGAATCAAGAACTGTACCGGTCCGAGTCTTCTAGCTCCATCCGAGTACGCGGTTGCTTTGGATGTCTAGGCCAACCGTGACTGACGGAGAAATCTTTGAGCACAGACTATGTCATCTATGTTGGGCATCTCGTTTGACAGTTTCCGACAGCAAACATCGACCCGACGGTGAGAACCACGTAATAATGCTGGATTCTTGCCTTTACGTGGGCCAAGGTCATCACCATCTCAGAGCGTTGGATCCGAGTTAGGGATCGAAGTAATCAGGAAGCCTAAAATCGCTCGCTTCTTGCTGCTGAACGCATCTATGAACTCGATGAGGGACGCCTTTGGTCAGGCGCTTTTGGCTTGCTTCAACCACAAGGACGGCTATCTGATAATAGAAAGAGATGACGGATATTTCGACGCGGACGGACCCGAGCCATATTTCTCTAAGTACAAGGACTGGCCGGACCACCATAAGAGAGCGATCATTCTTGCAAACGGGAGGATTCTGGATATTGGATGCGGCGCAGGCAGACACTGCCTCTATCTGCAGAAAAAAGGCTTTGACATCATAGGCGTCGACGTATCCCCGCTCGCGGTAAAGGTCTGCAAGCTCAGGGGCCTGAGAAAGGCGAGGGTCATGTCCATAACCGACATCGGAAGATTCATGTCGAATTCCTTCGACACAGTACTGATGATGGGAAACAACTTTGGACTGTTTGGCAGCCTCGGCCGGGCGAGATCCCTACTGAGAACGTTGCGAAAGATCACAGCGCTTGACGGGCTGATAGTTGCCGAAAGCATGGACCCATATGGGACGGAGAATCCGTTCCACCTGAGGTACCACAAGCTCAACAGGAAGAGGGAGAGGATGGCAGGCCAGGTGAGGATAAGGATAAGGTATCAAAAGTACGTTGGTGACTGGTTTGATTACTTGTTGGTCTCCAAGAAGGAGATGCTAAACATCCTAAGGGGAACAGGATGGAGGGTGAAGGAATTCATCGACTCCAGAGGACCGCAGTACGTAGCGGTCATCGAGAAGACCTGATGCGTGGCGAACCTTTCACTCCAGCCTCTTTATCACATGCCAGCCGAACTTCGTCTTCACTGGTTGAGAGATGTCGCCCTTCTTCAAAGCGAAGGCAGCCAGCTCGAACTCGCGTACCATCTGGCCTCTACCGAAAGTCCCCAGGTCACCGCCTCTCTTCTTTGACGGACACGATGACCTTTCCATAGCCAGTTTGGAGAAGCTGGTCCCTTTGCTCAATTGGTCGATGATAGTTCTGGCTTCCTGCTCAGTCTTCACGAGAATGTGCGCGCAATGAATCCTATCGGGCAAGTTGCGTCCCACCCGAGGGCGTTCTCTTAAGCCTTGCTCTTGTGAGGAGATAGCGTAACTGGGGCTCGGCCGCCTGTCGGAAAGATCGTTCTTTGATGGCGTTGGTCCTGAGAACATAATAACTCACCTGTCGCTACGAGCGCGATGGCAAGCCCGAAGAGGATGGTGGCTGCTTGCGGACTGATCTGCACGGAATGCCCGGCTTTCATAGCCACGCACGGAAACGATGACGAGAAGAGGAGGAAGGTTGCTGAGGAATGGTCCGCATGGGGGGAGAAACTGGTGCCTCAGGACATAAACTGCGATGGATGCGTTCAGGTCGGAGGGAGGCTGTTCAAGTTCTGCACAACGTGTGAGGTTAGAGGCTGCGCGCTCGAAAGAAAGTTTGAGAACTGCGCCCACTGTGGTGACTATCCCTGCCAGAAGCTCGACAAACTCCTGAAGAGCATGGACGCTCCTAAGGCCAAAGAGAATCTTGACGGAATAAAGAGGGGCCTCACTGGACAGGGGGCATAGGATCTAGGATCGAGTGTCACTTGACTCCACGGGGAAGGTTCCGCGCCTACAAGGTCTCGACGATGACGAACTTCTAAATACTGTGCACGGGGCAAAGGTTCGGCTAGCAATGCCGAGTGCGACGAAGATAGCTATCATCGGATGCGGCGGAATGGCCTCGTACCACTTGAAGCAGTTCGAGGAGCTCATGAAGAGAAGAGCGGTTGACTTTGAGATCGCCGCTGTATGTGATGTAATGGCGGACAGGGCGAAGGATTTCTCGAAGAGGATCGAGAAGTTCCAAGGCAAGAAACCCTTGGTGACTACCGTCACCAGCAAACTTATGGAGATGAGAGACTTGGATGCGGTCGACATCGCTACCGATCATTGCTCACATCACTCGATCGCCATTCCCTTCCTGAAGAGGGGAGTTCATGCCTTGGTCGAGAAACCGCTCGGGATAACCATGAGGGCTGCGCGCAACATGATCGAAGCGGCCGACGACGGTGGTGCTAAGTTGGCCGTCGCGGAGAACTACAGGCGCAACATCGCCAACAGAGCAGCAAGGTGGATAATAGAGAACGGCCACATCGGAGGGGTTCAGATGATCTTCTCTGGAGGGGCTGGCGGAGCCCCCAATTGGGGCCGGGATGTCGTCATGGCTCGCACGCCGTGGAGACATGAGAAGTCTTCCGCCGGTGCAGGGCCGGTTTTGGACAACGGGGTGCACGACGCTGACCTGTTCAGGTACCTGGCGGGAGACGTGAAGGAAGCGATCGGTGTGACGAAGACCTTCGAGGGAACGAGGTACCTTAGGGATGAGAAGGGGTCCGTAATGGACAGCGTCAGAAGCACGGTCGAGGACGCCGGCTTCGCGATATTGAAGCACGAGGGCGGGAGCGTTACACTCTGGGCTCCGGCATACTGGGCCGGGCATGGTGAGAACTCGACGCTGGGCAGGTGGATCTATGGGAGTAAGGGCGTTGTAAAGGAGGACAACTTGGTGTTGGACAACGGATTCAGGATGAACGCCTCGACCTTCTTCATGCTGAACGCACCGGCCCAGTTGAGGGAGAAGTACTTTCCGTCTGGGATGCTTGACTCCGTATCGATTGAGCTGTATGACTTCCTCGTCTCGATCCAGAGAGGCGGGAGGCCCGAGACTGATGGGATGGAAGGCTACAAGGCGATGGCGATTTCGTACGCGGTCATTGAATCATCATATGCGAACTCTCCTATTTCCGTCAGAGACGTGGAGGAACTGAGGGTCGAGAACTACCAGAAAGAGATAAACGAGAAACTGAACATAAGGTAGCAGCAAGACGTAGCAGTGCTCAGCCCCACGCTCCAGATTCCGATCTACCAAGCTGCTCTACTCAGTTCGACCCCGAGCCTAACCACACGATGAGGGGAGGTCATAAGCGAGGAGGAGTGAAAATGATGGATTGTTCCTGTCGGAAAAGGCGCGCGAACTATATGGCAAGTTCAAGCTCAGTCCTGAGAAGACGGCAGTAATCGTTGGAAGCTTGTTCGGTGACGCTTCCCTGTTGGTGAGTGCGAAAGACCATGTGCCAAATCTGTATGAGAACCACGCGCTACGTCAGCTTGAGTACCTGAGATGGAAAGCATCAGTTTTGGGCGCGCCTTCGGGGGTCAAGTTGCGGCGCATGACGCATGGATATAGCAGGGGAAAGATGGTCGCGTATTTCCAAGTGCGAAGCCGAGCATTCTTGGACCTCGAGAAGATGTTCTACACCATCAGGGAAGACGGGAGAAGGAAGAAGATAGTGACAGAAGAGGCCCTTGAACTCTTGGTCGGCTCTGCATTAGCCATGGCGGTCTTACACATGGATGACGGGGAGTATAGTGCGTTCTCAAACCAAGTTATCCTAAGTACATGTGACTTTTCCACGAGAGAGAATGCGGCGATGGCGGATCGGATGTCCTCGCTCCTAGAAGCTCCGGTAAGGGTGAAAATGAAGAGAGAAAGGTATCCGAGACTTGCTCTATCAGGGAAAGCAACCGACAAGTTCATTGAGATAGTGAAACCCTACATCCACCCGACATTGCTATACAAGATTGACCAAGACATTGCACACCACCTTGACAACCGAATAGTAGAGAAGCTTAAAGAGGAGTACGGCAAAAGGCCCGCGAGAGCGATAGCGGATGAGATGGATCTGACCTTCAGTGAAGTGTTGGTGATCGCTAGCAGGCTGGGCTTGAGTCGACATCGACAGTACGTTCGTTACCGAGACAAGCCCTTCTCCGATGAGGAGAGAACATATGTGGCCATGAATTACGGAAGAATACCCACTCGCGAGATTGCACAAAGGCTTGGTACAAGTACTGGCTGTGTGAGCATGATCGCATATAGGCTCCGACAACGAAAGAGAATTCAGACCGCAGGAGAAGTAAGATAGGGCTCATGCTCACAGTAGACCCGTATGTCGAGAGAGATGCGGATGGGTCTGAGCGATTCCAACCAGAGGGTACTGAGCGAGTTCAGCAAAGTCGCGTTCGGGAAATGATGCACCTTGGATGACAATCTGACGTCCTTACGCAGCATTGTGGCTAGAGGGTGGCAACTCGGCTAGGTCATAAGTCGACCAATGTGATTGCTTATGAACCGATCGAAGTCTTACCTGACTCCAAAGAGAAGGCAAAGGTCAAAAGATAATTGCCGACTCCCAGGAATGTCCTCCGGGCCAGAACTCGTCTGTACGTTTTTCTAGGATATTTATCCACAAAGTGGGGTCAGAGGAAGCTCGCAACGGGACATACATGGATGATCTGCTCGCGCCCACGCCCGGCTGCCCGTGAACGACCTTCTTGTTTGTTATCGCGTACTCGCCGAGGTAGTGGCCGATCATCTCCATCTTGACCTCAACCGGCACGAACTCCTTTCCGTTGTGGACCATTATCTTGAGGCCGACCATCTCGGGGAGTACTGGCATGTCCCTCCTGTGGGTCTTTATCAGAGGCTGCTCCTTGCCCTCCTCGACGGCCCTCCTGGCCTCCCTTATGCTTGAGAGAAGCTTCCTCGTCTCCGGGTTGAGGCCCCTCCTTAAGGACCTCTTGGCCCTGGATGGTAGCATCTCGATGATGTCGTCTATCGACTTGGAGCTCAGCTGCTCCAACGTGAGACCCCTGTAGGTCTTGGCCTCTGACATCGCGAGGTCGTTGGCGATGGCCGTTAATTAAGGTTGCCTCTGGCCGTTCGCTTGGCCGCCGAGTTGTGCCATACATAGCCACTGCGTTCAGAGTGGATCTAGGTTTTTTCAAGAACGATTTTCACGTAAGCACCTTCTGTTATGACTCGATGACTCCTGAACGGGCTTCCTTCGATGGCCCTTCTGATCTTGCCGGATGTGTAGACCTCGGTCTTGTATCCAACGTGCGCGCATGGCCAGATGCGCTTTATGACCCAAGGGGGTAGGGGAAGATCCCGTTCCGTCATCCTCAACTTACTGAACGTTTCCTCAAGATCCTCTACCGTAGCATCCTTTCTCCCGTCGTACATCCACGCCTCCCCACCGTTCATGAGAACCCTATGGATTTCGTTGAAGGCCTCGACGGGATGAACTAGGTGGTGAACAAGACCGGTGCTGACGACGAGGTCGTAGGAGCGGTCCGGGAAACCGGTTTGATAGGCGCTTCCGATCCTGAACTCGACCCTATCGGCGAGGCCTGACTTCCGCGCGTTGTCGTTCGCCACATCTATCATGCCTTTAGAGATGTCGATTCCCACGACCCTCAGCCTGGGTGACCGCTTTGCTATCTCCATGGGGAGGCGACTTGGGCCCGTGCCTACGTCCAAGACTGCACCCGACCCCACCTTGGCGTCGATGTCCTCTGCGATCCGCCTGAACCAATTCACAAGATATCTGTTGACGTATCTGTCGTAGAATATGCTGAAGGGCCATGGTATCTCTCCCTGGCGATCTCGTCCGATAATGTCCGTTGGATCATCCATTCTCATGGAGCTCGCGTGTGCTTGACGAATTTCCTGAGGCTGATAAAGTTCGCGCATGTGGGCGCAGCACGCAAGGTCGTGTCTTCCATCGCTCGAGCGCGGGCGCGGAGAAGTGTGACATCTCAGCAGGCGGGGAGGCCCCGAAGTATTTGCAGTCGTCGATTGCGGAAGGCGTCAACATTCCCTTTGGCGCTAATGGGAATACTGCTTAGGCGTTAGCGAGGAATTGAGACCGGGTAAAACGATGGCGATGGTGCCGGTCGACGATAGGGGTGGGCTGACGCTGCCAAGGGAACGCTCTCGAATTGTGAGTATTTTCCCTTTCATGAGAGAAGATGGGGGATCGTAGTTGATTTTTAGCTCTGGCTAGGTCTTCCTTGCCTCGGCGCGTTGAACCCTGCCCTTTGTCCTGCCGGTCTTCCTCGGTGCGATCAGGCCTATCTTGGCGCCGGGCGGTGCCCTTCTTGATATCGATGTTGGGTGGCCCGGGTGCTGGTGCCTTCCTCCTCCGTGCGGGTGGAAAGGTGATGCCATGGCGACGCCTCTCACCCTCGGGTAGAGTCTGCCCCTTGTCTTCAGCAGCTTCAGCTTCTTGCCCGCGTTGAGGAAAGGTTTCTCGGTCCTTCCGCCGCCAGCCACTATGCCTACGGTCGCTAGGTTTCTGCCATCGAGGTTGAACAGCCTTCCCTTCGCGTCCTTGAGGACGACCGTCCCGTCTGGGTTCTTGCCCACCACGACGGCGTAGTTGCCCGATGACCTGAATAGGGATCCGCCGTCGCCGAGCTTCCTCTCTATGTTGAACACCATGCTGCTCTCCGGAACCCCGGAAAGTGGGACTATGTTGCCGACCGTGGGATGAGCCCCTTGGCCCATCTCGACCTCTTGGCCGACGAACGCGCCCTCGGCAGCGATTGTCAAGAACCTTGCGCCGTTCGCCTTGAGGAGGGCGAGCGGGCATCCCCTGCCTGGATCATGCACCAGTTGGGTCAGCTTCAGTTTGACCGGCGAGCCGTCTTGTGCCAGCCCCGAGTCGTACTTGGCTGGGCCGGCCCTCCTGTGAGTTGGAGCCATGAATATCGGTGAGCGGCCGCGCCTCCTGACTATGGGTCGCCTTCCCATCTCACATCACCTACAGAATCTTCAACCTCATGGCGATGTCCGTAGCCTTACCGGGCTCCGAGAGCTTGATGTGCGCCAGCTTCTCGCCACGCATCGTCCTGACGACATTGACCTTCGAGACCTTCTGGCCGTAAGTTCTTTCGAAGGTCCTCTTGACCTCCTCCTTGGTCGAGTCAGCGCTGACAACGAATATCAACTTGTTCTCGGCCTCTATCAGCCTGGTGGTCTTCTCAGTCACCTTAGGGTATAGCAGCACGGACTTTCTCTCCAACCTTGTTCAACCTCCTGTCGATCACGGTCATGGAATCTTGGGACCAGAGCACGAGCCTGCCCATCGTTCCGTTGGGGGCCAGTTCCCTGATCGAAAGCTCGGATGGATCGACCGCCTGAACGCCGGGGATGTTCTTCGCGGCCTTGAGGATGGGCGCGTCCCTGCTGACCACGAACAGGGGCCCGACCCTTGGCCTCTTCGTCCTCCCCCTGCTTGCGGGATGTCCTGACATCTTCCTGAATCGGGAGGCCCTGCGAAGCTCGTCACCCAAGCCCAACTTCTCCAAGAAGCCCTTGACCTCGGCCGTTCTTGATATCGAGTTCACCGATTCGTCGAACACGATCGGAAGTTTCAGTTCGTCAGGCAGGACATGTCCCCTTGATCTGACTGAGTCAAGGTTTGCGGAGGCGGAGATGGCGCTCAAGATCGCCAGCAACTTCTCCCTCCTGTTCACCTTCTTCACGATCGACTTCTCGGGGGTGGGGGGATGGGCCAGCCTTCCCTTCACGGTTCCGGGTGCGAACCTCGCCCTGCCGGTTGAGGTCCTCGGAACCCTGGACACTCCGCGGTCCACGCCCCAAGATTCAGCTGCAGTCCTCTTGCCGGCCATCGGGTTTCTGCCTTGGGGCTGGTGCCATCCTGACATCATGAGGGAGTGAACCCTCTTGACGATGTCCGGGTTCGCCTCGGCGGTCATGAACCAAGGGAGAGGGATCGTCCGGCCCTTCTCGCCAGCCGAGTTTATCATCTGGATTGACTTGGCCGACATGCGATCACGCACCCTGTTGGCTTGTTGTGCTCACGTGCGTCAACTTGGGCGGCTCGAGCGGAGCGCTTCCCTTCCTAGCTGAGACCCTGAGCTTCATGAACCTCTTGGCAGGGCCTGGCACGGAGCCCTCGATGAGTAGGTAGTCGGACTTCATCGTCCCGTACCTCAAGAATCCTCCGTCAAGCACCGGGGCCTCGGACGCGGGGCCGACCTTAACGACCATCAGATTTCTGACCGGTCGTTGATGGTAGCCCATCTGTCCACCTCTCGGGACAGTGAACATGACGTTGGACGGGCTCTTGGCTCCCATCGTGGCTATGCCCCTCCGGGTCTTGTTGCTCTTCCTGTCCATGATCTTCACGCCGTACCTCTTGACCACGCCGGCCCATCCCTTGCCCTTCGTTATCCCGAAGACATCCACGAAGGAGCCGGGTTGAAGGACATCCCCGACCTTGATCTCCTTGCCAAGGTTGGAGTTCACGTAGCTGACGATGTCCTCAAGCGGGCCGCCGTCCACCTTGACTTCGAAAACATCTGGGGTCTTCTTCTTAGACCCTGTGAGGCGGGGTTGCGTGCATACGATCAGCCTGACCTCGTCGCCCTCTGAGACGTCCTCGGAGCTGACCTTGGCTTCGCCCTTGGCCTTCGCGTTCCTTAGGGTGACCAGCTTTCTGAATAGGTCGTCGGGTAGCTTCGAGGACCAAACCTCCTTCTTCACGGTCTTGCCGTTCTGACCGTTTCCGTAGACCCTGGCGCCCACCGCCACGAGCGGAGGAGCCTCCATGATAGTGACGGGCACTGCGATCTCCCTTCCCCTCGTAGCGGAGTTCTCCCTTTCGTCGACCATGATCGCTTGGGTCATGCCGACCTTGTACGCCCCGAAAGCGAGCGGAGCGGGAGCGTTCAGCCCGAGGCTTGGCCAGTGCCTGATCCTAGGTACGACAGACTCTGCCCTCTTGCGAGGCAAGAAGGCGAGAGAGCCATGCCTCGGAGCTGTCTGCTTCCTGTGTCCCAACCTTCAGCACCTTTATTCCAGAACTTCGTTCAGCACGGCGAGCGAGATCAGGATCGCCTCCTCCGTCCTTATGGTGGCGACTCCCTGCCTGGTCGCCGTGTTGAGCGTGAGGTCGAAGGCGTCCCTTACATTAATCTTTTCCCCAGCGAGGATTTCTGAGATGCCGCTCGTAGGGGAGCCGAAGGCGATCAACGCCCTCCGCTTGTTCATCCTCAGGTTGCGTATGGTTGGCAGGAGGTTCGAGGCAGGTTCGCCGCGTCTGGACGTCCCTATCTTCAGCGAGCCCTTGTGGGACTCGAGGGCTTGACCTAGGGTCGCGGAGGGCGCGGACACAGCATATCTCCAGTAGCCTGAGAGGTCAGTCCAGTGGGCTCTCTCCACCCTTCTGGTTCGCTTGTCCACCACTCGGAAGAGGTCTCTGGCGCCCAACCTGATCGAACTCGGAGGAGCGTTGAGGAAGAACTCGAAGTCTAGGCCAAGTTCGACGCGGGGTTGGGGACGCAGGCCGGTGACCAAGCCGTCCCTGATGTCGTCGACCTTGACTTGAGACTCTGAGGATGGGACGAGCTGGTTGGGCGTCCTGAGGGGAGGAAGCGCACCGGCGTACTTGAGCTCAGGCGATATTCCAAAGGCCTTCCTCCTGATGTACTGAGGGGTTGCAAGGTAGTCCAAGACCGAGGCGGATATTTTTTGGAGAGACCTGTCCGCGGCCCTGTTCCTCTCCAAGTAGATCAGAAGTTCGTCAACCCTGAAGATGGCCGCAGCCCTTGCGATCTCGCCCAGCCTGAGCGTGGCGACCAACCTGTTCTTGACCGGGGACAGAATCGAAGACGGAAATGCGATCGTCAAGTAGATTGAACGCCTGTCCACGAACTTCGTCATTCGATTCTGGCTAGATTTGTATGAGGTTAACTATATTAGATGGTTATCGTCACGCGAGGTCGGTCAAAAAGTTGATAGAAGTAAAATGGCACGGAAGGGGAGGGCAAGGAGTCGTCCTGGCGAACACGGTCTTCGCTGTCGCTTCGATGAGGGAGGGCAAGTATGTTCAGGCCTTTCCCCAGTTCGGACCTGAGAGGACCGGTGGACCAGTGCTGGGGTTCACTAGGGTCTCGGATGAGCCGATAGACATTCACTCGATGGTGTACAGCCCGGACGCATTGATCTTGATAGACCCGTACTTTGCCATAGCTGAGGGGTCTTACGAGGGGTTGGAGGAAGGCGGATTCGCGATCGCGAACCTGAAGCCTGAGAGGGTGGCCCAGGTTAGGGGCTATGATGTATTGGAGGGAAGGAAGCTGTACGCTTTGGATGCTCGCGGGATCTCTGACAAGGTCTTCGAAGGGGCGGCGATATACAACACACCGATGATCGGGGCGCTGGTCAGGATCTTGGGATTGCCGAAGGTGAAAGGCATCGAGGAGGTCTTGAAGGAGAGGTTCCCTGGGAAGATGGGGGACCTAAATTCCGCTGCGGTCAGACAAGGGTACGATGAGGTGAAGCTGGCATGAGCTTCAGTAAGAAGTACAAGGAGATGGCGATAGGGGCCGTGCTTCCGGGAGGGACAAGCTTGGAGTTCAAGACCGGCGACTGGAGGACGGAAAGGCCAACGATAGACTATGGGAAGTGCGTTGATTGCCTGATCTGTTGGGCGCTCTGTCCGGACTCTGCGATTCATAGGAAGGGGACGAAGGTCGAGATAGACTACGACTACTGCAAAGGGTGCGGAATCTGTTCGGTTGAGTGCCCAACGAAGGCGATCTCGATGTCAAGGGAGGAGGTGTGATGAGATGGCCACGATCCAGGAAGTGAAGCAGAAGATGATGGAGCTGACCGGGGACCTTGCGATCGCCTATGGGGCCAAGCAGGCAGGGATAGATTTCATCGCTGCTTACCCGATAACGCCACAGACCATAATCGTGGAGAAGCTTAGCGAGTATCTGGCGGACGGATTGATTGACGCGAAGTACGTGAACTTCGAGTCGGAGCACTCCGCGATCTCCGCGGTGATAGGCGCTGAGCTGGTGGGCGCTAGGGGATTCACGGCCACGTCGAGTCAGGGCCTGGCGCTGATGTTCGAGGAGTTGGCAGTGGCTTCGGGCATGAGGGTGCCGATGGTGATGGCCATAGCCATGAGGGCGCTCTCAGCTCCGATAAACATACACTGCGATCACTCAGACTTGCTCTCGGTCAGGGATCAGGGTTGGGTGATGATGATAGCGGAGAACGCTCAGGAGGCATACGATCAGACCATCATGTCATACAAGATAGCTGAGGATCCATCGGTTCAGCTCCCTGTCATGTATGGAATAGACGGCTTCATAATCACTCATCAGATGGAGAACGTGTACACTTTTCCGGACGAGACGGTTTCCAACTACTTAGGCGTAAGGAAGTCTATCTACAAGCTTGACCCGGACGCGCCCATGACCTTCGGCCCGCTCGCGCTGACCGACAGCTATTTCGAGTTCAGGCGGCAGCAACATGACGCGATGATGAACGCCTACGGCGTGGCCAAGGATGTGTTCCGGAACTACGGGGAGATGTCCGGCAGGAGCTACAACCCGCTGAAGAAGTACATGACCGAGGGCGCGGATGTGTTGATATTCGTGGCAGGAAGCACGGTTGGGACGGCACGGGTCGCGGCCAGGAAGCTCAGGGAGGAGGGCGTGAGGGCAGGGGTTTGTGGTCTTACTTTGTTGAGGCCGTTCCCGTCTCCGGAGGTCCTTGAGACCTTCAGTGATGTGAAGGCGGTCGCGGTGCTTGAGAGGATGGCGAGCCTCGGGTCACCGACGGGCCCGCACTATATGGACTTGGCTTCTGTGGTCTACCCGGAGCTGAGCGTTAGGATGTATGACTTCATCTACGGGTTGGGAGGCAGGGACATTGACTCGAGCATGATTGCGAGCGCAGCGAAGACCGCGCTTGAGGACGCGGAGCAGAGGAGACCCAATGAGGTCAGGTTCATCGGGGTGAGGGAGTGAAGATGGCGAAAAGGGAGTACAAGCCCCTGACGAAGCTCGCGGACCTGCCCGAGGAGAACAGGCTGGTTTCCGGTCATAGGTTGTGCGCGGGGTGCGGTCCAGCGATAGTGGGGAGGCTCGCTACGTTGGCTGTGCAGGATGTGCCGATCGTGATAAGCCCGACCGGATGCCTTGAGGTTGGGACCAGCCTCTATCCGTATTCCTCCTGGAAGGTTCCTTGGGCGCACGTTACGTTTGAGAACGCGGCAGCTGTGGCAAGCGGCGTGGTGGAGGCGCTCGACAAGCTGAGCAAGGAAGGGAGGGCAAAGGACGCCCCCGTGATCGCGATGGGAGGGGACGGAGGGACTTTCGACATAGGCCTGCAGGCGTTGTCAGGCGCGCTCGAGAGGGGTCACAGGTTCCTGTACATATGTTACGATAACGAGGCATATTCTAACACGGGGGTGCAACGTTCGGGCGCAACCCCGTTCGGCGCCGCGACTACAACTTCGCCAGCAGGAAAGGTGATACCCGGCAAGCAGGAGTGGAAGAAGGACCTCCTGGCGATAGTCGCGGCCCACCACGTGCCCTATGCTGCGACGTCGTCGATAGCGTACTACAGGGATTTCGTCAACAAGGTGCGAAAGGCCTTGAGCCAAGATGGGCCGAGCTTCATACACGCGTTCGCGCCTTGCACGTTCGGCTGGAGGTTCGACACGTCTCAGACCATCCAGATGGCGAAGCTCATAGTCGACACTAGGATCTTTCCGGTCTACGAGATCGAGAACGGGACGCTGAAGATAAACTTCAAGATACCGAGCCCGAAGCCCGTTGAGGAGTACCTGAAGACCCAGAGGAGGTTCGCACACTTGCTCAGGCCCGAGAACAAGCATCTTGTGGAGCTGATACAGAGAAACACGAACGAAAACTGGGAGAGGTTGCTCAGGATCGAAGCAGCAGGCAAGATATTCTAGCCTTCACTCAGCCCCTCGTCTCAACTATGCGAAGAGTTCCTCAGCCCGACGGAGCAGGGAGTTCGCCTCGGTCTCGCTCGAAGTCAGGGTCTGAAAGAGCATCCTCGTGGAGCGGAACTTCTTGATGATCGGCTCGATGAACGCAGGAGGTAAGGCCATGACTATGTTCTTTCCTGACTCTAAGATCTTCTCGTAGAGTGGCGACCACTTCTCTGAGCCGCAGTGATCCCCGACCGAGTCCTCGCCAGCTCCGGGCACCCATTGGATGCCCCTGAGCTCTGGTATGCTCAGCAGAGAGTTAAGGTGACAGATCTGACCGGGCCCGTCGAGGTGGTACAAGGGGTGATCGAGCCTCTGGCATTGATCTTTGAGGTAGGGCAACACGAACTCGTCGAACTTACCCGGAGAAAGCATGGCAGCGAAGTCGCATTGCAGCGGATACCACTTCAAGGGGGACCATATACCCATCCATGCCGAGGAACCTCCGCACTCATGCCTGATTGTCGAGTCGAGGTAATCATAGCAGCGGTGCCATATGTTGACGATCCTCTCGCTCAGGCGCTTCACCTCAGCGGGATTGGTGTGGAGGTCGACCAACAAGTTCTTTGGTCCCCTCAGGGATGCTATGATGTCAGCGATGCCGCCGAGGTCCGTGGTCCCGACAATGAATCGGCCCTTGCTTCTCTCGGTGGCCCTTTGCGTGATGGACCTGGTCAGGTTCCACCACTTCGAGCCGTCGTCGAACTGAACGTCGGAGAGCTCGCGCCAATCTTTCACGTAGTCGTTGCTCCACTGGGCGCCGAACCAGATCGAGTCGGCCTCGAACTTGGGCTCCGCCCCTAGGTAAGCGCCTATGACGCCTGCGCCGAGATTGATCCAGAAGTTGGGGTACGCCTCCCCTCCAAAGTGTACTTGGGGGCACCACCTCTCGAACTCGTCGACTGCCGCGTCAGGATGTTCAGGAGACTTCGCAAGCATCCAGTTGTCGAAGCCGACCCAGGTTGCACGTGTCGGGTCTCTCGGCGCAAGGACTTGGATTGGAGGCCTGTCCAAACGGTCGCCCTCCCACCAAGCGGCCATTCTGTCCTTGGCATCGTCCCAGTCCGGCTTGTAAAGCAACGCGCCCGATGAGACCGTCCGGGCTTTTATAGCTGCTAGCGTCAAAGCTCGCACTGCGATGATTGAGGTCATCGATGTCACGACGGACAACTTCGGCGACATACCAAGCCCGTCAACGCGAGTGGATTGCAGGTCGTGCGACTACTGGGAGGGGGGGACTAGCCTAGTCGGACCTGATGTTGGGACGAAGGCGGATCTGAAGAGGTCGCGGATGGAATCAGGCACGATGCAAGCGAAGTTGATGATTGTCGATGGCAAGGCAGTTGGATACTGTCAATGCGGCAAGCTGTCAGCTTTCCCTCGTAGCCTTGCGTGGCGCAGGAGGTTTGAGATGCCGACCTCAGAGGATGTGATGTTCATCACGTGCGTCTCGATTCAGAGGGAGCATCGTGGAAGGGGGTTGGCGACGTTATTGTTGGCCGATGTCGTGAGCCAGATGAAGTCGAGGGGTGTGGCCGTGATCGAAGCGTGCGTTCAGAGGCCATACTCGGAGAGGTTCTCAAGTGGCCCTGAAAGGGTGTACGAGAAGTGCGGCTTCGAAATCTCAGAGCGACTCCCCGACCTCTCGTTGATGAGGTTGATGATCTGAGCGATGTCAGCTGATCTTGGATGCGGGTCGAATGGCGGGATCGTCTACCCCTGTCAGATCGTCTCGGAATCACCATCGCAGACTGCACCGTTGTCGTCTAACGGGCGATGGTGACATGAGCCGATGAAGGGCCTTCTCGAGGAGGAGAAGATAGAGAAAACCGTCGAGAGGATGCAGTTGCGTTCGTTCACGGTGCTCGACTTCATTAGAACCTTCAAGAGGCTGTACCCTGGGGACTGGGTGCGGCTGGTTGGGAGGTTTGGGCGGTTCGGAGAGGGGAGAAGGTATACCGTGGCTACGTACCTGTCCAACAGGCTCGACCTCTATTCCAGGAGGACAGGATCCCTGCTTCGCCCGTTTACCCGATACAGCGAGGGCAAGTTCAGGGACTACAGGAGAGCGACCGCGGAAGAGCGGGGCTATTTCGGCAGTCCTTGGATAGCAGTGTTCAGGAAGAAGCGAGCGAGCGGAGCCTAGTGGGCGGTGGCTTAGCGGCAATCCGGCGTCCCAAAGGCTAAATCCAAGCCAGAAAGCGGACGGCCTCGTGCCGAACCTGAACGAGAGGACGCAAGGTGAAAGATCGCGCTCGAGGCGAAGCTTCCTAGCCTTGACCTTGGACTTCGCGTTCTACGGGTTCGGAATGAGCTTCGTGTCGATGGTGACTATCCTTCCGGCGTTCGTTTCGAGGCTGTCGGAATCCAGCGTGTTGGTCGGCTTGATAACTTCGATCGCAGTATTGGGCTTCAGTGGGCCCCAGATCCTCGTTACAAACCGCATAGAGAAGCTGAGGACGCGAAAGCCGTTCATCATGACGTACACGTTGGGCGAGAGGATCCCGTGGTTGGCGCTAGCGGCCCTCACGGTTCTTCTGGCGGACGGAAGCAGCTCCGCGCTGTTGATGGTGTTCTTTGTTTCCTATGCCGTAGCCAACGTGTCTGCGGGCGTCACCGCGCCCGCATGGTTCGATCTGGTGGCGAGGGTAGTGCCCAACGGACGGAGAGGGCTCTACTTTGGGGCGTCAAACTTCTTGAGCGCAGTCTTGGGTGTGGTCGGAGGTTTCGTCGCAGGAAAGCTGATCGACATGTTTGAATTTCCGCTCGGCTATGCAGCTTGCTTCCTTTTCGCGTTTCTCCTGACCATGGTATCTTATGTGATGCTTTGGACCGTGAAGGAGCCGGAATCATATCCGGTCGAAGAGGGCGGCGATCTTCGCCAATACCTCAGCTCATTGCCTAGTATACTTCGTGAGGACAAGCCGTTCTCCATGTACCTGCTAGCTACTGTGATCGGGGGGATCGCGACCATGGCCCCAGCCTTCTTGATGGCATACGCTCTGAGAACGTCGGGCGCGAGCGAGGCGGACATAGGAGCATATACCTCGATATATTTCGCCTCCCAGGTGCTCAGCAACTTCCTGTGGATCTATTTGGGGGACTCGATCGGGCACATGATCGTGGTCACGATCGGAAGCGGGCTCGGAGCGCTCGCGGGGGTGATCGCAGTCCTCTCAACGAGCTTCCCTGGCTTCGCTGTGGTCTTCGCGCTCATCGGCGCTGCCGCCAGCGCCTTCATGGTCTCCTGGTTTGCTGCAGTGATGGATTTCGGCTCCGAGCAGAGGAGGCCAACGTACTTGGCCTTGGCGAGCGCGCTGAGGGCACCTCCCGCGGCCTTGGCTCCGATATTGGGCGGGGTCATCGCTGATACTCTGGGCTACGTTTGGATCTTTGGAATCGCAAGCTTCGCAAGCTTGGCTAGCGCGTTCGCAGTGTTCTCTGCGTACGCCTCAAGCAGGAAGGTCAGGGTGGCGGCGCGGGAGGCGGTAGGGTTGGTTAGGCAAAGGTCGGTCCTGCTCTCTGAGCCCCGCCGGTCGCGCTGACATCACGGCGATGTCACGGACATGGAGTCGATGATTTGGGAGCGTGACGGGAATCACTGGTCTGACCAAGAACTCGAGAGCTTTTCGGCCAAAGACCTGGCCTCGCCGTGCTCTACGAACTTGATGGATGTGTCGACATGCACCGGCAGCCCCAGCGTTCTGAAGAGCGTCAATAGAGTTCCGCCATCTATTTTCTCCGTGAGTCTTCCTGTCTTGATCATCTTGTGAAGCCCCTGCTTAATCGCCTCCGTCTGCTCTGGGAATTGCGACTCAGCTGCCCTCATCACCTCAGGGGCTCTGTCGTATAAGTAAGAGTAGACTTCACTGTCCACATCTGCTGTTGGTGTCCGCTTCTCTTGCTCTCTCTCCTCCCTGTGGATCTTCTCGGCGTACTTCTGAAGCTTCTGCCTCTTGATCCGCTCCAGCTCTCGGTCCTCTTCCATTGATGGGCGGTTAAGGAGTGAGCAACATAAAACCCTTTATTGCCTTAGTTAGCGAGTTCGATCGCGCCGGGATGGCAGAATGGACAATGCGCAGGCCTTGAGATACCGCGGGACAGCCTGTGACCCTCCGAGGGTCTTGGGGGTTCGAGTCCTCCTCCCGGCGCCATCTGAGTCGCGAGCAGCTTTCGGTGTTGATCTCGGAGTTCAGTCAAATGCGAAGGGCTCGGACCAGCGACCCGGCCAGGCCAAGATGAAACGTCTAGCGACGTTGACGCCTCAAGAAGACCAATAAGGGGACGCAGGGCAATGTGATCATAGCGAGTTGCCGAAGTTTGAGCTCCTAGAGCACACGGCGGACGTGTACGTCAAGGCCAAGGGCAAGAACCTCGCGGACGCGATGGATGGGCTGGGGAAGGGCCTCACGTCCGTCTTGGTGAGAAACCCGAGGTCGGTCAGGGCCAAGGAGGAGAAGAAGATAACTGTCGAGGGTCACGGAGCCGAGGAGCTGGCATACGTGTGGCTCGGCGAGCTGATCTACCTCTTTGACGTTGAGGGATTCCTGTTCAAGGAGTTCGATGGAGAGATCAGCGAATCTGATGGCAAGTTTCTGTTGAGGGGAGTAGCAAGGGGGGAGCGCTTTGACCCCTCAAGGCACAGGCCGGGAACTCACGTTAAGGCAGCCACATATCACAACTTGAGGGTCGAGGTCGGTGAGAAGGGAGCCATCGTGACTGTTCTCTTGGATATCTAGATTTTGGTCACTCCGTGTAGGGCTTAGCAGCTATCTGGATGTCCGAGGACTTGACCGTCTTCCTGCCTGCGTGAGCTGCCAGCTCTACGGCCTGTCTCGAAATCTTGAAGCCGATGCTGTCCAGCGTCCTTGACAGTTCAGTCGCGGCGTCCTCGCCAACCCTCTCAGCCCCGGCCCTCTTCAGCAGTCTGTGCATGGCCGAAAAGGGAAATTCTTCAGACATTCTTCCACCTCTTGGATTTCTACGCTTCCGCAGCCCTCGTTCTCGATATATTACCCTTTTCTCGCCAACGAATCAATCTTACCCTTAAATAAGCGGTTGGCTTCGTTCCGAACAAATGTTTTCTGGGCCTATTGTGAGAGTATCAGACTGTATTTGGGAGATACCTGAGAGTTACAAAAGGGGTATGAGGGTAAAGGCCAGAGTCTACGCGGATTCGGAATTGCTTCAGAAGATGAAGCAGGACAGGACCTTGGAGCAGGCATCAAATGTGGCCTTGCTGCCTGGGGTGAAGAAGTATGGTGTGACCTTGCCTGATGGGCACGAGGGCTACGGCTTCCCGATCGGCGGGGTGGCGGCGACCTCTTATGAGGACGGCGTTGTGAGCCCGGGCGGGGTCGGGTTCGATATCAATTGCGGGGTCAGGTTGCTGACAACGACGCTGGAGGAGAAGGATGTCAGGCCCAAACTACAGAACTTGCTGAAGATGCTCTTTGAAAAGATTCCGTCGGGGCTCGGGTCCAAGGGTGAGATTCGGCTTTCCGACTCTGAGCTAAACAGAGCCGTTCAGGACGGCGTTGATTGGGCGATTCAGCGCGGCTACGGCTGGGCCGAGGACAGTGAGTTCATAGAGGAGAACGGGAGGATGAGTGGAGCCGACGCGTCGAAGGTCAGCGATAGGGCCAAGAGCAGGGGAAGACCACAACTTGGGTCGCTAGGTAGCGGCAATCATTTCCTAGAGGTCGACCTCGTCGATAGGATCGTTGACCCTAACGCGGCGAACGTGTTTGGAATAACGCATGAGGGCCAAGTCGTGGTCCTCATTCACACCGGAAGCAGGGGATATGGACATCAGGTCTGCAGCGACTATCTGATGTTGATGGAGAGGGCATCTCACAGGTATGGGATTCATCTTCCTGACAAGGAGCTTGCGGCAGTGCCCATCAAGAGCAGGGAAGCGCAGGACTACATGGCCGCAATGGCGACCGCAGTGAACTACGCGTTCCTAAACAGACAGATGATATGCCATTGGACCAGGGAGTGTCTCGGATCCGCCTTCAAAGTTGAACCTGGCAAGCTGGGCTTGAAGGTCACCTACGATGTGGCCCACAACATAGCGAAGATCGAGGATCACGTGATCAACGGAAAGAAGGAAACAGTCGTCGTTCACAGGAAGGGAGCCACGAGGGCCTTCCCGCCGGGCAGCGAGATGATACCCAGCAAGTACAGGGAGGTGGGTCAGCCCGTGCTGATACCTGGATCGATGGGAACGGCTAGCTGGGTGCTGAAGGGAACTGACCGTGCGATGGAACTCAGCTTCGGGTCGACCGCCCATGGGGCTGGAAGGTTTCTGAGCAGGGCGGAAGCTCTAAGGAGACACAGGGGCGGCGAGGTCAGAAGGAGTCTTGAGAGCAAGGGGATCCTGCTCGTGGCCGCGGACATGGGCGTTGTGGCTGAGGAGGCACCGGACGCTTACAAGTCTGTCGACTCAGTCGTGGAAGTCTCTGACCGCGTCGGGCTGGCCAAGAAGGTTGCGAGGCTCAGGCCGATAGGGGTCGTCAAGGGATAGCCTCGGTTCGGACTAAGGAGGAGGTGGCAACTCCTCCCCACGGCGCACATTCGCGAGTAGGGCGAGGCCGGACAGAAAGAGAAGGACGAGCAACGAAGCGCCGAAGTTGGCCAAGAAGTTGTCAGCTTCTGTCATGATCATCAGGGCTCTGGACAAGTCCTCAGAGGCAGCTATCTCTATCGCGGATGTGATCGGCCCCTCCAAGATAGGATACATCATGCGCGCGACGAGGGAACCGAAGTCAAGCACCGAAACCGGTTCGATGCCCTCGAGCTCGATTAAGACTGGCCTCACCCTGAGGCCCAAGGAGGTCAGCAGGGCGAACGTATCCTTCGAGAAGTTGGCGGTAGCATAGATGAGCCTTCCGACCTGATCGTTGCCGGTGACCTTGACGGAATGCTGCCTCATGTTAGTGAATAGTGAGCTGAAGAAGGTTATGCCAGGAAGCAACTCGTCCTTAGATGTCGACAGGCTCTCGCCTATGGTGGCAACGATCCTGTAGGCTGCGGCGTAGTGCTGATACGGGCTGTATCCTTCGACGTAGCGGTCAACCTTCCAGAGGAACACAAATGGAAGACTTCCGATCTCTATGAGGGAGGCCTCCTCGATGAGGTCCTCGGCTAGACTTGCGCCGCCTATGCCGCTCAGTTCCGAGACCTTAATCCCCAAGTAGTTGGCCACGCCTTCGTGGAACCATAGCACGTCTGGAGATACCCCCGAGGTTGCGAGGTAATGGTGAATGAGCTCATGGGCTGCGATGGCCTCCATGTATCCCCTCTCGGTCCTGACATAGAAAATGTTCAGGTAAATCGTCCCGAGGCGATAGGCTGAAGTTATCGGGACGAAGCCCCCGATCGGGAGGTCGGCCAGGGTGCTCGGCACGAAGAATTCCACCCTCACTTCAGCCAAGGTCGTATTGAAGACGTTATCGAGTACTCGCGTTACGTTCTCATAGAAATCTGCGATCCTCCTTCCTATGTGCTCGTATCTCTTCGGGACCTTGAATTTGAAGTGGGCTGATTCCAACAGCGCAGCATCGAGGGAACCGGAAACCTGGAAAGCGATCGCGACCCGATCATGGGGGATCGGCTCGAAGACCAAGGTATTGCCTGACCTCATGACGGGGCTGTGAGAGAACTCGAACACGGTAGTTGTGGAGCTTGGAAGTTCGACGATAAGCCTGGCGTTGATCCCCGGGGGGTATCCTATTGCTGGCGAGAAGAAGATGGCATATGGTTCCGCGATCAGGGCAGCATAGGTCATGTTCCACCCGATGCTGAGCTCAAATGGACTTGAGTAGCTTATGGTCAGATTTGAGTAGAATGTGTACTCTCCTCCGCTGGGAGTGAACGCTGGGCCGACTTGTTGCTGAAGGAGGTTTTCCGAGCTCAGCGTCGTCAAGAAGTAGCTTTCGTTCCTGGGGACCATCAGCCAAAGGGCCCCTATGCCGGCCTCCCTGAGATCACGAAAGACCGCCGAGACGTTTGCTGAACCATCGTCTTTGACCAGGCACTCGTAGACCAGCTCGGGCTCAACAGAAGAAGACGGTGGGGCCACCGCCGCGGGCAGCACCTGAAGCACTAAGATCAGTGCGAGCGCGCGGCGAAGCCACATGTCCGCTTCGAAGCGGGGCGCCACTTTTTAGGGTTGCTCAAGCTTTGGATTTCAAAGCGAGCTTAAGGTCTTCCTCGCTCATTATCTCCTTGTTGATGAGGACTGAGCCTGCTGGAACTTTGATGTTGGGCCAGACCTTGGACGAGATTATGCGGCAGCCCTCTCCTAACGTCACGTTGTCCCCCAGTATTGAGAGCGATGTTATCTTGGTGGGTCGAGACTTAGAGGAGCGGACGGACGAATGCCTCGAGATGATGCTGTCCTGTATCGCCGCGCCGTCGCCGATGAACGACCTGTCGAGCACAGCCGACCGCTCAATGTAGATACCCTCGCCAAGGATACAGAAGTTATCCACGTTGGAGTTCGCTAGGGTCGTCCCGTTTCCGATGGTTGAGTGCCTTCCGATCAAGACTGCCCCCTCGGCCTTTATCAGTCCCTTGTCGAGCGAGTTAACTATGCTCTCTTTTCTCTTCAAGGACTCTGGGCTCGTACCTTGCACGTATACCCCGCTTTCTTGACTGATCCTTCCCCCGAGATCGGATATCGTCCGAAGTCTTCCGTGAAGTATGTTCACCATAGCATCCAAGTATCTCTCCGGGGTCCCGACATCAAACCAAGCCCCCTTCAGGGTGTAGCCGTAGACGGGGCGCCCATCTTCGACCAAGTAGGGGATGAGGTCCATGCCGAAGTCCAAGCGCCTGTTCTTCTTGACCATCTGTCGGACGCGTTCTTCCTTGAACACGCTCCTGATCTTGGGCGACAGCAGGTACAGCCCGGTATTCGCGATCTTGGTCGGCGCCTTCTCCGTCGGTGGCTTTTCTACGAATCGCCTCACTCTCATGTCAGGGCTGAGGTCAGCGATGCCGTACTCCTCCGTCCTCTCGACGGGAGCTAGAGCTATCGTCATGAGCGCATCCTTCTCTTCGTGAAACGCCAGAAGGTCGGGCAGATTGATGTCGAATACGTTGTCGCCCTGAACGCCGAAGACCGGGTCCTCTACGTCATAGTACTCCAGATTTATGCTGGTGCTGTCGGCGCTGCCCACGTCGTCGATGTTGGGCTGGTACCTGATGTGTACCCGAGGCTCGATCCCGTAGTAGGCTGAGAAGCCAATGCCCTCCCTGAAGTAGTCGAACAGTGACTTGTAGTTCAGGTATCCCCTCACTCCGAATATGAAGTTCCTGACCCCCTGTCTCGAGAGGCTCTCCATGGAGAACTCGATTATCGGCCTGTTGAGAAGACGGACGCAAGCTTTGGAGACGGAAGCGGTCAGGGGGAGAAGCCTCTTTGCCTCGCCTCCCACTGGGAATATGACCCTCAAGCTTGAAGGGGCTATCATCTCGCAATCGATAACGACTTTGGCCTCTGGACATTTAAGAGTTGGACCTGCCCTCTCGAGCTGGAGGAAGGAATCAGAAGAGATCCAGGGACACCTTGGCGTCCTCTGGCAGGTTTACTCTGAGCAGCAGCCTGAGCGCTTTTTCGGTAGCTTCCAAGTAGAAGACTCTTCGATGCACTCTGATCTCGAACTTGTCCCAAGTGATCGTTCCTTGGCCGCTGGTGTTCTTCTGCGTCGTGACCTTAAGCACCTTATTTGGAAGCGGGATCGGGCCAGAGAAGCTGACCTTCGATTCCTTGAGAACCTGGAGCACGTCCTTCTCCAAGCTCTTCAAGTTCTCCAAGTTTGGACTCATTATCCTGAGCCTGGCCCTCTGTGGCAACGGTCGCTTGCGCCGCGACTAGGCTGATATATAAGGGATTATGATTCGTTCGATCTCTTCCTCGCTGGTCAGCCCGACGATCCTTTCCCTTTCCCCGCCGCCGCTGAATACGATCATGGTCGGTATGCTCATCACGAAGTAAGAGGCCGGGATTGACTTGTCCTTGTCGACGTTCAAGCGAGCGAATATCATCTCGCCCCTGTGCTTGGTGGCGACCCTGCGGATGATCGGCTCAAGCGCCATGCAGGGGCTGCACCAACTGGCCCAGAAGTCAACCAGAGCGGGCAGGTCAGCACTTAGGATCCTCTGCCTGAAATCCCCGTCAGACACGTCTATGATGCCTTCGCCTTCGCTCTCATGTGACTCGGCCAACCTCCTTGACAGGAAGGATTCCATCTTTCTGTCCATTATTCGCCTTAGTTCAGAGTCGTCGACCATGCGAGTCAGCGAGGCCGGACTCGATCCGCATAAAAGCTTATCATCGGGTAATCAGCGCGCGGTATCGAGAGTGGGCCGGTAGCTCAGTTGGTAGAGTAGCCGCTTGGCGTGCGGCAGGTCGGGGGTTCGAAAGCTTGATGCAGAGATTCCCTCCCGGTCCACCTCGCTGGTTGCGTCAATAAGTTAAGAACAGCCTGTGGGCTGCTTCGGGGGCGGAACATGGCCTTCTTGGAGCTGAGCGCGAAACAGAGGCTCGTTCTGCTGGCGATCTTCGTCGGCTGGGCGCTCGATGCGTTCTCATCGGGCCTGATATCATTCTCGTTGACTCCGATGTCGAACGATCTGATGATCGGGACCGCGGACAAGGGCGCGATACTTGTCGCGTGGCCCGTAGGGATGTTGGTGGGGGCGTTTGTGTTTGGATACGTCGCGGACTTGTATGGCAGGAAGCCGATTATTCTGTTGTCGCTCGTCTTGATGGGCATATTCGGTGGGCTGACGGCAGTCGTCTCCAGTCCCATCGAAGCCATGATACTCAGGTTCTTGGGAGGGCTGGGAGCGTCGACCTACATGGCGGTCGGCAGCACCCTCCTCGCTGAGTACATGCCCACCAAGCAGAGGGGCAGGGCGGTCGCCGTAGCGGAGAGCTCCTGGGCGATCGGCTGGCTCGCGGCTTCGCTCATATCGTTCTTGGTGATCCCGGAAATGGGATGGAGGGTCGGGATGGGAACGGGATTCTTGACTTTGCTCGCGGTTCCCTTCGTCCTCTTCCTCGTGCCGGAGTCCGCGATGTACCTAGAGTCCAAGGGGATGACCGATGCATCGCGCAAGCTTAGGGAGGAATTCGGTCTCGTTGGAGCGAGTCGAGCATCAAGGGCAAGCGTCGCAGATCTGCTCGGGAAGAGGTTCAGGACCCCGACGGTCATGCTTTGGGTGCACTGGTTCGCAATCGCGCTGGCATACTGGGGGACTTTCCTCTGGCTTCCATCCATGCTTCAGTTGAGGGGATTGAGCCTTATGTCCTCACTGCAGAACAGCATATTGATCACCCTAGTTCAAGTTCCGGGATACATATCTGGAGCGATGATGATAGAAAGGACTGGAAGGAGGGCGACCCTAGCGGCATACATGGCTGTATCTGGGCTCGCCAGCTACTTGCTGGCGCACGTCGTCACTCAGCAGGACGCCATGATTTGGGCTTGCTTGTTCTCGTTCTTCAACTTGGGAGCTTGGGGGATAACGTACGCGTATACCCCGGAGCTGTATCCTACCGCAGTGCGAGCGACGGGTGCGGGTTGGGCGAACGCGGCAGGGAGGATCGGTAGCATAGCCGGGCCCTACATGTTGGGACTGCTGCTCTCCTATGGAGACCAAGAGACGGCGTTCATAGCGTTCTCAGCGGTTCAGGTCATCTCGGCTCTCGCGGTCGCACTGCTCGGGAGGGAAACGATGGGCAAGGAACTGGAGGGATGAGCGCGAACCTTTTATTCCGCACATTTTTGCATCACTACAGGGCATGGACATAGAAACAAAGATCGACCTCATTACTAGGCCGCCCACCGAGGAGGTCATCACGGCACAGGAGCTAAGGGAGTTGCTCGAAACCAACGATAGGCCCGTGGCTTACAACGGATGGGAACCGTCAGGGCTCGTTCACCTTGGAACCGGGCTGGTATGTGGGTACAAGATAGAGGATCTGGTGAAGGCGGGTGTGAAGTTCAAGGCGCACCTCGCGACCTGGCACGCGTACATCAACGATAAGTTGGGTGGGGATATGACGGCGATAAGGAGGTCTGCCGAACACTTCGTGAAGGCCTGGGTGGCGCTGGGATTTCCGATGGACAAAGTGGAGGTTGTTTGGCCCGACGAGGTCTATGATGACATATCCTACTGGGAGAAGGTGATGAGGGTCTCAAAGGAGATGACGATAGCCAGAGGGAAAAGGACGATGGAGATAATGGGCAGGGAGCAGGTGGGCGCGAGGAAGGTATCTGACCTGCTCTATACTCCAATGCAGGTGGCAGACATCTTCCACTTGGGCGTGAACATATGTCAACTGGGGATGGACCAGAGGAAGGCGAACGTCGTGGCAAGGGAGGTTGCACCAAGGTTGGAATTCCGCAAGCCTGTGTGCGTTCACAACCACATCCTGCAGGGCCTCGGGGCGCCCACCGGCTGGAAACCGTCCATGGGGAAGGAGAGGAGGAGAACGATGATCTACGGGGCGAAGATGAGCAAGTCCAAACCGGAGAGTGCAATATTCATTCATGAATCGCCTGAGGTGATCAGCGAGAAGATCAAGGAGGCCTTTGCTCCGCCCAAGGAGACGGAGTTCAACCCGATATTGGACATAGTGAAGTACGTAGTGTTCAGGGACAAAAAGGAACTCTTGGTGTCTAGGTCATCAAAGTTTGGCGGGGACCTGACCTACACCTCCTACGAGCAACTTGAGCGAGACTATGCCATGGGGAAACTCCATCCCGCTGATCTCAAGGTCGCGGTTTCGGATTTCTTGATCGAGAGGCTTCGACCAGCGAGGGAGTATTTCGAACGGGACAGAGAGGCGAAGGAAACGATTGAGATGCTCGAGAGGTTGTCCTAGGCCCGAGGTTAACTTTTAAACCAGTCCGGGTCATGTGGTCGTCTGGTCTTAGAGGGCCGGTCGTCTAGATGGTTAGGATATCTGCCTGACACGCAGAAGGTCGCCGGTTCGAATCCGGCCCGGCCCACCACGTTTTACTTCAGAAACAATTAGAGACTGAGTCGGCCCCCTCGGGTATTTGAGCGTATTCTTATATAGCAAGCGCGGAGGTTTAAAAGGTCAAAGTTGAGTTATGATTTCTTCAGTGAGGAGGAACTCCGTCACGAGGTTGAACTCACGGAGAAACAGACCAAGAGACTGAAGGAACAGCTCGACAGGCTCCTCTCTCTGAGGTCTGAGGGAAAGGTCAGCGACGCGATATTCAAGGAGGTGCTGGATGAGATCGCCAACAGGTACAACGCGTTCGTCCCGAAGGTAAACGAGTTGAGGAGGGCGGTCGAGGCGAAGTTGGACAAGATGAGAGAGGAGGACAGAGAGTTGAGGCACAACTTGGAGAGCCTTGAGGTAAGGTTCACCATCGGATCCATTCCGGAGGATCAGTACAAGGTGAATCGAGCTAGTTACACGATGAGATTGCAGAACATGGAGGATTTCAGCGGGTCGGTCACGACCGCCTTCACATCGATAAACGACAACGCGAACAGTCTCTCCTCCGCTTTGATGCAAACCAGGCAGACCACGCCAAGGGAGCTTTCGGCAGAGTCAGGCGCTGTTCCGACTTTGCCGCGGACCGAACCCAGCGGGAGAGTAGCTCCGGCGTCGCTTCCGAGCGTGCAACCCGTACAGACTAGGCCGCCCCCTTCTAAGGGGCCAACGGCGCCTCCGCCCAAGGGTCCTCAGCAACCTAAGGCCAAGACATGTTCAAGATGCGGGGCTGAGAACCCCGGAACTAGCATCTACTGCTACAACTGTGGCGCGAAGATTCCGTAGGCTGGCTTTCTACTCGAATAGCGCACCCAAGCCAGCGACCTCTTCCTTCTTCTCAGCCTTAGCTTCCTCCTTGGGCTTCTCGGCCTGAGGCGAAGGCTGAGTTGCAGCTGCAACGGCTGGGGTTGCTACGACCTGGGACGACAATGCCTTTTCGATGTCGACCTCGGACAAGGCTGACACCAACATTTTGATCCTCTGCTTATCCGGTTCCACACCGGCGGCCTTCATGATCTTCTCCAGCCCATCTTCGGTTATCTCTTTCTTGGCTGCGTGCAACACCAGCGCGGCGTGAACGTATTCGGACATTCGTCCAGCCGATCGAGGACGCCCACTATTTAAACCCTAGGCCCCTTTGTTTGCCAAGCTGGATTGTAAGGCGGATGCTCTTCTCGCGGCCTCAGCCAATAGGACTTCCGCAGACTCGGGAGTGATGAAAGAGGATGAGGCGACCAGGGCCCTGGCCTCAGCTGCCGCCCGACGTAGGATAGCGGGTAAGCTTTCCTTGGTGAAAATATCGGAGGCGATGGACAGGGCGATCTCAGCATTCCGTGCTGCGATGACCTGTGAGATCACCTGCTCCCGGGTCGTTAAGAGAACGCCCTCGTTCAACAGGGACCCGTCGTACCAAGCGCAGATCGGCCTCAGGCGAGACCTGATGGGCTTCAGCCCGAGCTTCGAAAGTGCGGACGCCACCCTTGTTGTTATCTTCTCGCCGGGCTTGGCAATGGATGTCCTCCTCGTTACCCAGACGCTCCCCGTTTCGATCCTAGTGGGTATTCCTGCGTCATTCAGCTCGGAGATCACTGGGCCTGGGGGCAGCCCCGTGTTGCCGGGCTCGACTATTATCTCGTCCGTGGCTGTGTCGCCAGCTTTCGCAGGAAGGTGGATGGCTTTGTTGGCGAGCTCCCTTGATAGCTTGAATGCGTCCTCGTCCGACACCGCCAAGACTATGGCACCCCTTGCGTATTTCTCAGCCAACTCTTTCATTTGCTGATCTCCCCCGGATTCGATGGCTCTTCTTAGGATGGAAGGCTTCGTGTACCTGAAGGTGACGCGACCCCTGAGCATATCCCTCATCTCGTTCATAAGGGTGGTCCTGACCCTCTCCGCATCGATGATCATCAGCGTCCTGTGACCAGCTATCAGTTTGGATAATGCAATCGCCTCCTCTTGCTTTCTAGTTATTGATGGCCTGAGGGTTGACATTTCCTATTTCGACCTCACTTTCGAGCGCACGGGCCTTCCCATTGTGGTCTTGATCGTCACAGAGTCGAATGACTTGATTCCGTTCGGAACTCTCCTTTCCACTTCGGACACCAACTTCATGGCGTTCTCCCTGAGCTGGTCCAAAGGCATGTCCGAGGTGCCTATGAGAGCTGAAATGGTCCTCTGGCCCTTCAGCCTTGCGAGCACGCTCTTGCTAAGCCTCTGGGCAACTGGTGCGATGTCGGAATTGGGGGGGAACGGCGTCGGCATTCTGTCGGTCGGGCCTAGGAACGGACCGAACACCCTGCCGACCAATGGCATCAGTGGGGCTTCAGCGATCAGCAGGTCGATGTCCTTGAGGAGAGCTCTGGCAGCCTTCTTGTCGCCCGCAGCGGACTCCAGCTGTTGCCGGGTCAACACCTTCAAACCAAGCTCTCTGGCCTTGGACAGGGCCCCGCCCTCCGTTATGACTCCAACATTTTGGTGCATCTTTTCGGAGGCGTGAGGCAACTCGACCAGGACAGCGAATCTGTTCTCAGGCTTCTTTACGTCAATGTCCCTCAGGTTGATGTAGATCTGGACTGATTGGTTGAATCCACGCCGACCGCTGTTCTCTTCACTCGTCGCTTTTGATACGAGTTCGGTCAGAAGGTCCTGCAAGCGCGCTCTCACTCCTCCGGGATCTTCAGCTTCCCGGCCTTTATCATTTCGGTTACTTCCTTGGGGGTCTTTCCATCAACAGTTATGCCCATGCTTACGCAAGCCCCCAATGTCTGGAGCACCTGTCCCCTGAGATCCTTCCTCTTCGCGGAGGCCAGCCTAACTCTCGCCACGGAGATCAGCTTTTCTAGGGGAAGGTCGCCCACGGGTTGCTTCCAACCGCCTGCGGATCCCTTTTCTATCGAGGCCTCCTTTGCCAATAGGGCTGCGGTAGTAGGGGTTCCCACCTTTACCTCGAACTGCTTGGTCTCAGGGTCAACAATGACTGAGACGGGCACCTTCATTCCTGAGAAATCCTTGGTCAGTCTGTTTATCTCAGACACGACTGCGCCTACGTTCACTCCCAGCGGCCCCAAGCTCGGACCGAGGGGTGGCCCAGCCGTGGCTTGTCCGCCTGCGACGATGGCCTCAATCGATAGCTTCTCAGTCATTGGCGTTCGCTCGCTCGGGTGAGGGGATATAAAGCGTTTCTGAAATTTACCGCCCTTGCTTGCCCTTTTCCACCAACCTGACCAGGTCGGCTGATAGCGTTATGGGAAACGGTGAGGTCCCCTCCTGCAGTTCGATCGTGATCTCGTTTGCGGTCGCGTTCATCTCAACTATCCTTGCCTTCATTCTCTTGAAAACTCCGGACTTGACCTCAACTATGTCATCGACGGAAAGGGACTCGATCGTGGGCTTCTCGCCCAGATACTTGGTCACCTCTTCCTCCTGAAGCACCCCTGGGAGCCGCGACCTCGCGTTTCTGACCTCCCTGATGAGTATGTCCACGGGATGCGACGTTCGGGCCTCGACTATGATGTATCCCCTCAGCTCATCGGGCGAGATGGCAGAGAAGACCGCGGCCTTCTCTGCGATCACCTTGTATGCGAGGGACTCGGTCACCGCACGCTCCCTTCCTGGGGTCGTCTTGATCAGGAAGTACAGGGCTATCACCCCGGCCTGAGGTTGATGGCGAAAGAGAGCAGGTGGACCAAGTACGTTATGATCCCAACTACCCCAAGCCCAAGCAGCGTTATCTTCATCGAATCAACGAACGTATCTAGGTCTGGCTTCGTGGCTACGGCCAACGTCCTTCTGACCTTGTGTAGGAATTCGAGGACGCCCATCTCAAGAGACCTCGTGTCGCCTTCTTTTAAACGTAATGCTCAAGATGTAGTTCCGACAATCCTCTCGATGTAGTCCCTCATCGAGAACGCCTCTAGGTCCTCGTATCCTTGGCCGGTGCCCAAGTATGAAACGGGCTTCTGTGAGACGAACGACACGGATATGGCTACTCCACCCTTCGGATCCGCGTCGAACTTCGTCACCACCGAGGAGTCAAACCCGACCTGATCCCCGAAGGTCTTGGCTTGTTCCCAGGCGTCGTTACCTATGAGTGCATCGACAACGAGAAGGACGTGTGATGGCTGAACGACCCTTTTGATCTTGGAAAGCTCTTCCATCAAGTTGACATCCGTTTGGAGCCGACCCGCAGTATCGATCAGGACTACGTCAAACCCTGATCCCCTTGCCTCTTCCACTGCGTCGTAAGCAACGGCGGCCGGATCGTCGCCCGGCTCTCCGTGAAAGAAGCGAACGCCGAGCCTCGACGCGTGAAGACCAAGCTGCTCAGAGGCTCCGGCCCTGAAGGTGTCGGCGCAGACCATCATGGGCTTTAGGTAGGTCTTCTTGTAGCGGTGCGCAAACTTGGCGAGGGTTGTGGACTTTCCGCTTCCGTTTGCGCCGATGAACATTAGGACGAGCCCCTCGCCGTCTTGAGATTCGGTCAGATCGAGGAGCTCGACCTCTTGCGTCGGCAGCGCGCTAAGAAGATAGGACCTGAAGGACTCTGCAAGCAATGGTCTGACGTCTCCGCCGATCCTGTATACTTTCCTGCCTGAGAGCTTTTCGCGCATCGTATCCGACACCCGCTCTGCGAGTTCCCAAGCAAGATCGTTCCGAGCAAGCTCAAGCTTGAAGCCCTCCAAGAGGGACGAGAGTTCGCTCTCCGATACCTCGCGCCTGGTCAGCTTGTCAACTAGCCAACCGATCGAGGACGAAACCCCGGTTCTCATTTCTGTGTTGAGATCTTCTGACTGAGTGAGGACAGCTTGGACTGCCTCTCGGAGTACTGGACCTGTGCCCTGTTGATCTCTTGAACTATCGCCTCTTTGGCCTTGATCAGAGATTCCACTCGTTGTTCTAGTATCTTCAGGGCGTCCTCCCTCGATTTGTCGAGGTAGACTCCCTCGCCTATGCTGACGAGAACCTTGTTCACGTCAGCCAACGACCCTCTGACGTAGACGCCACCCCCCACGTCAACCATCATCGGTTGGCCTTGACCCGACTCACTTATCGACCTCAGCGCCTCCTTTGCATTTGTCAGCGTGATCTCCGAGGCGTCCAGCAGCTGATACCTGGACCTGAGGGCTTCGATGTATTCCTCGATCGCCCTCGACTCAAGGTAGGTGCGCCTTATCTCCTCTTCAGCCATCTGGTTGGCGCCATCGATGGCTTGAGGTTAAATCTCTTTGGCAGTTACCGGGATAGCGATTGCAGGGACATTAGTTCTACCCCGGTGGTCGTCTTGCCAACGACGATCGACCTATCGTTGACCAAGGTTCCGAGCTTGACCAGTTTCTCTCCGTCGTTGACCGTCGTGGGAACCATCTGTATCTGAAGCACGTTTGACACGCGCGCAACGGCCTCCTCGCTCGCAACGGGTGAAGCGACGCCGATCTCGTTGGAAACAGCGAAAAGCGATCCGATCGCCTTATACTTGCCGATCGACATCCTGAGGTAGTCAACTCCCAAACATTCCGAGATCCGCGAGGCTAAGTCGGGCGGGATCAGATCGGAGATCACGCAGCCCTTGTCGTTCGCTACGATGAGGTTGCCCAAGGCCCAAGATCTACCCTCGACAACTAACACGTTCAAGCGCTTCCCTATCTTGGTGAGTTCATCCTCGTCTATGATCGTGGGAACGGCTGCCCCCGTGCTGTTCATCGCAATCATGGACCCCACGGATGAGATCGAACCTATTGTGGTAACGATCGGCTTTACGCGAAACAGCTTCTCCAACATCCTGACGAAGCCGTAGGGAACGATCGGAGAAACGATGGCGTTGTCCTCCGACACTGCGCAATACACGCCTACGAAAGGACTCTTCCTCACGGAGGCCCTGTAGATCCTGAGGCCTGCGTCACTTGGGGGGTGGCTCAACGTGCGCCACATCGTCTTCCACTCGAACTTGAACCATTAGTTTCCTCGGCGGTTTCGAGCTTGACCTGACCCACAGCGACTTGTTGACCTCGCTGTCTATCTTGACGTCACTCACCTTGAACTTCCTTGCAACTTTTCTTCGTATCAATCTTACCGCACTCTCCACCCTCTGGGACCTCGGAGCAGCCATGGCGTCGGATAGATCGAGGGTGAAGACCTCGGACCCTTCGGCTTCCTTGGGCAAGCGTCATCACCTATATCTTGGTCTTCGACCGCCTCCAGTGGCGCCTTCTTCGAGCTATCCTCACATCTCCTCTTGTCTTGACGGCCACCCAAGCCGGAACGGCCGAGGCCCTCTTGCCAGCGGCTATGAGCTTGGACTTCCTGAGCCTGGACTTCTTGCTGGTCAAGTTCAAAGCCTCCATATCTTGGTTTCTCTCTTGGGCTGAACCTTGTCGAGCACGGCCTTGAGGGTATCATCGTCCACGGGGATATTGACCTTGCCCTGTTGCGCCAGGACCAGGAGATAGTCCTCCACCTGGGTCGCCAGCTCCGGCTTAACCAGCTTCAAGTTGGAAAGCCTCTGTCTCGCCTCCGGGGTGAACACGATCCTGGCCAAGGCCCTCTTTCGTGCATCTTGGCGAGCCCTTTCCTCCCGAGCTGCAGCCTGGTTGATCAGATCTTGTTCTCTCCTGCGAAGGATATCCTGCAGATCCTCGTCGGCGCCTGGCTGGCTCGAACTCAAATCTAGCTAGCGCCCCCACTCAGAATTTCCCTCGCGACCGAGTCGAGCACGCTGCGACCCCTTGGGGTGATTGACCTGCCCTTGGTCCCTCGCGTCACAAGCCCGGCGGCCTCAAGTTGGCGCAGTATGTTCCTGATTATCGAACTGCCGCTCTTGTGATGATGGGTCTTCCTCATGGGCTTGTCCTTTCTCCCGCCGTATCTTGACCTAAGCTTGGATATCCCGATCGGCCCCTTGACGTATATCAACCTGAGCATTGAGGCTGCCCTCTTGTGCCACCACTTCGGATCCGACGGAGGCCTTTGTCTCAGCGAGGCGGTCTTGACGAATTGACCCCATGTGGGCGGAGATATCTCAGGTACGTCTCGCTCAAGCTTCAGCGCGAGCTCGTCCACCAGTCTTTGGCCTGGCACATCTAGGGCAGTCGGCAACTGAACGCCGGTGATTTTCAATAGTTAATAATAAACTTGACCCTGAAGCTTCGTGTCGCGGCCCATCGCATGGATCATCCTGTTTGATTCCAATGTTGAGACAGTGCCACCTGGACTTGCGAAGAAAGACGCGATGATCAAGCTAGCGAACAA